>Ga0302130_1000060_pt1 | contig 88084 bp, 87 predicted proteins | sample CB9_surface_MG_FD_203117 | JGI IMG/M metagenome (GOLD analysis project Ga0302130, IMG submission 203117) | Marine microbial communities from Western Arctic Ocean, Canada - CB9_surface | ecosystem: Environmental > Aquatic > Marine > Oceanic | place: Canada: Western Arctic Ocean | collected... | reverse complement strand
CAAAAACTCATAATATGTTCTAACTGGTTACGGATGTAGCCAACGAGAGATAGAATATTAAATTTATATGACATTAATATGACAAATTCCCAAATAAAAAATATTTTTGCCTGTCATATTTCTGTCATAATTTCGCCCTATATTTGTAACCAAACTGTCATGTTGGCCCGATATCAGTTGAGGGAGGCTTTAGCCTTAATAAACTTTAGTTAGGAAGCGAGTATGAAAAAATCACTATTAACATTAGCCATCTTTGTAACGCCTTTTGGGTTTGCTAGCGGGCCTATTGATGGCAAAGTATACGGTAAAGCCAATCTCTCAGTGGTCAGCCAAGATTTCGGTACATATGACGAATGGGCACTAAATAGCAACGCCTCACGCCTGGGAATAAAAGGGAAAACTGAGATTTCTGAGGGTCTAGAAATTGTTTATCAAGCCGAATACGAGGTGTGTATTGATAGCGGCGACTGCAAAGGGCAAACCTTTAAGCAGCGCAACACGTTCGCGGGTATCAAAGGCGGTTTTGGCATGGTATGGGCCGGCAAGCATGACACCCCAACGAAATTGTCTCAGAAAAAAATTGATTTATTTAATGATCTTGAAGGCGATATGAAGAATACCTTTGAAGGTGAAAACCGACTTTCAAATGTGATCGGCTACAACTCTCCTACCATTAATGGTTTTACGGCCTCTGTGGCGATGATTCCAGCAGAGGGTGAAGATGTGGATCAGGACGGGCAAAACGATACTAGCTTAAACGATGGCATGTCCTACTCCATTAGTTATTCCAAAGATAAGATGTATCTGGCTATTTCTGGTGATCAAGATATCGACAAGCAAGACCTGATTCGCCTTGTAGGGCAATATCAAATAGATGCACTTAAACTGGGTGTAATGTACCAACAAAATGAAGACAATCTAGGCACCAAAGATGAGTCTGGCTATTTTGTTAGCGCAGCCTACAAGCTCGATAAAAATATAACGCTAAAAGCACAATACGGTGCCATCGAAGATGATGTGGACAGCGATGAAGAACAGACTCTGTCTTTGGGTGCTGATTATAAGTTAGCTAAGAACACCAAGCTATTTGCTTTCTACACAGACAATACAGACTCTAAAGTTGGCTCAAGTGATGATGACTTCAGTGCTATAGGCATTGGTATGGAGCACAAATTTTAGTCTAAAGCTTCTTTCTAAGGGCGCTTTTGCGCCCTTTTTTTTATCCTTTTTCCCGCAACTACCGACTTTCGTCATACAAACATTGTGCTTAAAATCATATGTTTATGATCGCTAGTCTATAACTAATTTGCTATATTTGCGCCTTAATAAAAAGAGCCCATTTAGCGTAATAGTTTATAAGGGCCAGTCGGATGTACTAGGGGTAACTCATGACCAACAACAAGTTTGATTCCTTCGCGATTACCGCAGCGAATTATGAAGCATTAACCCCACTTTCATTTTTACCAAGAACAGCGCTGATGTTTCCAGATCGTCGTGCCGTTGTTTATGGCGAGCGCAGTTATTCGTGGCAAGAATTCTATCAGCGCTGCACAAAGCTCGCCTCAGCACTTAACCAGATTGGTATCGGCAAAGGCGATACTGTCGCTGTTTTGGCGGCAAATACACCCGAAATGATAGAAGCTCACTTTGGCATACCAATGTCTGGTGCGGTTTTAAACACGGTTAATACGCGCCTGGACGATGAGACCATCGCCTATATTTTGGGCCACGGAGAAGCCAAAGTATTTATCGTGGATTATGAGCTTGCACCCCAAGTAAAAAACGCACTGAAAATTCATGGCGACAGCGATTTGCTGGTCATTGATATTTTAGATTTGCAAAACGCGACCGACCCAGCGGCAGTAGGCACAACTGACTATGAAGCCTTTTTAGCAACTGGCACTGACACGTTTCAGTGGAATATGCCAAGCAATGAATGGGATGCCATTGGCCTCAGCTACACATCAGGGACATCAGGTCGACCCAAGGGCGTGGTATACCATCACCGCGGCTCATATTTAATGTCAATGGGAACTATTACTGACTGGGATTTACCTCGCCACCCTAACTATTTGTACACTGTACCCATGTTTCACTGCAACGGTTGGGGCCATGCATGGACAATGGCTGCGTTGGCGGGCACCCTATTTTGTACCCGAGCCATTGCGCCAGAGGAAATATTTTCAACTATTTTAGAGCACAATATTACTCACTTTGGCGGCGCACCGATTGTATTAAGTATGCTGCTGAACTCTCCTGCGGCGAAGGATTTTTCTTGCCCACATACTGTTGAATTAATGACCGCAGGGGCGCCACCGCCAGCTTCAGTATTGCAGGGCATAGAAAAATTGGGTTTCAATGTCACTCAAGTCTATGGGTTAACTGAAACCTATGGGCATACCGTTATGTGTACTTGGAATTCAGACTGGGATAACCTCGATGAGGAAGCAAGCGCTAAACTAAAAGCTCGGCAAGGTGCCGCCATGGTTCAGACTGCTGGCATGCGCATTGTGGATATGGAATCTCGAGAGGATGTTCCTGCCGATGGGCAAACGATTGGAGAAATACTAATCCGTGGTAATACGGTGATGAAAGGTTACTTAAAAGATGCCGATAATACCGCAGAATCCCTAAAAGAGGGTTGGTTCCATACTGGCGATTTAGCGGTGATGCATGCACAGGGTTATGCAGAAATTAAAGACCGCTTAAAAGATATTATTATTTCCGGTGGTGAAAATATCTCTTCAGTAGAAATTGAGGGTGTGCTGCATAGGCATGAGGCCGTATCACTCGCCGCTGTGGTGGCTCTGCCGGATGATAAATGGGGCGAAGTGCCCCTAGCTTTTCTAGAACTCATTGAAGGCGCCCAAGTGACAGAGCAAGAAATTGAAGTATTTTGCAGAGCTAACTTAGCTGGTTTCAAGCGTCCGAAAAAAGTTATATTTGGTGAACTACCTAAAACAGCCACGGGTAAAATTCAAAAATATGAACTGCGGGCTCTGGCGCGCAGTGGCCAATTAAACTGAACCACATAATGACACTAGACTGGGCTGTTGAATTAACTATACTCTCGCCCTCTTGGACATCAATAAGAATGCAATCTAACACTATGAAGCTTACGGTATTTTAGGAGAAACTATTTTGGAAAAACTCGATAACTTTGATCTCGAAAATCTCACTCTAATCGGTGACGAAGACGGTATTGTGCAGGTTGTTTTATCACGGCCAGCGAAGCGTAATGCCCTAAATGCTGACACTATTGAGGAGTTGATCGAGGTTTTTTCTAAGCTCCCTAGGCTGGGTGCCAGAGCGGTAGTGCTGAGAGCTGAAGGTGACCATTTCTGTGCTGGTTTAGACCTTGTCGAACATCATAATGAGCAGCGTCGTCCTGAAGAGTTTATGCATATTTGCCTGCGCTGGCATGAAGCCTTTAATAAAATGGAATATGGTGGTGTACCCATCATAGCCGCACTCAAAGGCGCAGTGGTCGGCGGTGGGCTCGAACTTGCCTCCGCTGCACATGTTCGCGTGGCTGATCAGAGCACCTATTTTGCCCTGCCGGAAGGACAACGCGGCCTATTTACCGGTGGTGGAGCAACTATTCGTGTTGCCGACCTTGTTGGCAAGGCGCGTATGATCGATATGATGTTAACCGGCAGGGTTTATAAGCAAGAAGAAGCCTTCCAAGTCGGCTTGTGTCAGTATCTTGTTGACGGTTCGAGTGATGACAAAGCCATGGCGATTGCCCGCACGGCGGCGGAAAATCCAGCCTTATCTAATTTTGCTATTTGCTCTGCGATTAGTCACATGCAAAACATGTCGGCGATGGATGCAGCCTATGCAGAATCTGTTATGGCCGGTATTGTGAATACTCAGCCCGCGTCTAATGAAAGATTGGAAGCATTTGCTAACAAGACCGCGCCGAGAGTTCGCCCCGACTAATCTTTTGGGTCGGGGAGCCAGACATCAAACTGTGCTCCCTTTCCCAGTCGGCTATTAATGGTTAAGGTGCCACCGGCTTGGGTGATTGCATGTTTTACGATGGCCAGGCCCAATCCACTGCCACCGGTCTGAGAATTACGGCTTCCGTCGCCTCGATAGAATCGCTCAGTAAGCCTTGGAATTTCCATGGGGTCTATACCTATGCCGTCGTCTGCGACTGAAATTGTTGTTCCTTCAGCTTCGTCGATGATTCTGATATTTATCTTTGCGCCATTAGGGTTGTGCTTCACGGCATTAAAAATAATATTACCCAATGCCCCGCGGATGGTTTTTTGATTGGCGGTAACCATGACTGGTTGAGCCTCAAAAGCAATGACATGCTGCCCTTCACTAAGCGCCTCAGCTTCACCAACAATGATCTCCAATAGGGGCACAACGTCAAAGGGTTCGGTGGGAGGCTCAAGGTCCTCCTCCAGCTGAGATAAGGTAATCAAATCATCTGCCAAGGATTGCATGCGCATAACCTGTTCGGACATTTGATCATAGGCTTTCATCTGTAAAGCACTGCCGTTTGATATATCTTGTAATGTTTCTAGATAACCGCGAACTACGGTTAATGGCGTGCGTAATTCATGTGACACATTGCCAACAAACTCAGATCTGAGTGTTTCAAGCTTATTAATGTGGCTAATATCTTTAATGACTAAGACAATCTCGCTCTGCCCAAAGTAGGACGCGGTTAGCTCAAGCAAAATATCATTCTGGAGGTTTGAGGCCAACTTAATCGAGCCTGAGTATTGATCTTGGTTTATGTAGGCAACGAAGACTGGATCGCGTATCAAGTTCATTACTGAGGTCCCGCGATCACTGGTCCGCAGGGCTAAAAGTCGTTTGGCGGAGCTATTCCACCAATCCAGCGTGCGGTCACTTCGCAGAACCAAAAGCCCTTCATCCAAAGCTTCGGTTACCCGAGTCACGCGATTGATGGTTAATCTCATTTTATCTTGGGAGCGTCGATGACGACGACGTTGACGATTTAAAGTATCCGTTATCTCACCCCATAGACCATCGATCTCTGGAGGAAGCCCTCGCATACCCTTATCAATCCAAACTAATACTCGAGCAGAAACCCTAAAGGTCCAAAAGAGATAAACAAACAATCCAAGTAAGAGGAATTCCGAGAGAAACCCTAAATTCCAACCAAACAGACAGCAGGAGAGTCCAATAAGGACAACTCGCCAGATTTCTGTTCGCATTCCTGGTCGCAACGATTGAGTTCCTTACATCCATAATTAGGTGTTTTGTAACCGGGTTGAAAAACGATACCCGGCACCGCGCACAGTCTGCACATAGTTGTCATGACCTGCAACTGAAATTGCTTTTCGCAGTCTACGAATATGCACATCAACCGTTCTCTCATCGAGATACACATTGCCGCCCCAGACATAATCAAGGATTTGATCTCGGGAGTAAACACGCTCTTGGTGGGTTAAAAAGAATTGTAACAATCGATACTCTGTAGGCCCAATGTTAATATAGTCGCCGCCAATACTGACTCTATGCCCTAATGGATCAAACACAAGGTCACCGACAATAATCGGTTCTTTGAGGTCTTCCCTACCGACTCTTCGCAACACCGCTTTAACGCGTGATATTAACTCCCGGGGTGAAAATGGTTTAGCAATATAGTCATCTGCCCCAGCATCAAGCCCAGAGATTTTATTCGTCTCTTGCGCTTTAGCTGTCAGCATAATGACAGGTGTTTTTTCGGTGGATTCATCGCGCTTGAGTCGGCGTAATAGTTCTAAACCAGTGGTTCCCGGCATCATCCAGTCGAGTAAAATTAAATCAGGATGCCTATCAATCACCAGTGAATGAGCGGTTTGAGCATTTTCAGCTTGTAGTACATTATACCCGGCAGCATCAAGAGCGATGGACAGCATGTCGCGAATCGACACCTCGTCGTCAACAATTAAAATGGTGTGCTTTGGCATAATACTCACTTGGGTGTTCATGATATCTCGCTTATTAAATACTAGTAATATTACATAAATATGACAGAAGTAGGTGCGCGATGCCAGCTTTCCTGGTCGTCTGTAAAAGATCATTAAATTAGTCTAAACGCATTCGATATTTGAGTACTAATACCTCATAATAGAGGCCTAATTTTTTAAATAACGGGAATCGACCCATGACCATTAAACATAACAGCGCCGTAAGCTTTCACTACACTCTGACCGATGATGGCGGCCAGCAATTAGATAGCTCAGCCGGAGGAGAACCCTTAGCCTATTTACATGGTGCAGGAAACATTGTTCCTGGGTTAGAAAACGCACTTGAAGGCAAAAATATTGGTGACTCAATGACAGTTGCAGTGTCAGCTGCTGAAGGTTATGGCGAATCTCAGCCTGAGCTTATCCAAGAAGTCCCGCGCGAGTCATTTCAGGGTGTTGATGACATTCAAGTGGGTATGCAATTTGAAGCCCAAACAGGTAATGGCCAAAGCGTTCCTGTAACCGTGACCGCAGTCACAGAAGAGTTTGTCACTGTAGATGGTAACCACCCTCTAGCTGGCAAAAATCTGAACTTTGACGTATCGATAACAGACGTACGTGATCCAACACAAGAAGAACTCGATCATGGCCATATCCACGGCCCCGATGGTCATAACCACTAGGTAATGCTACTGCCTATCGTTTAAAAGCCACCTCATGTGGCTTTTTTTATGAGCCAAAAGATGTACTGATATGTTAAGTATTTAATTGACCAATCGGTGGTCATCATAATGTAGTATTTATTGGGAATAATGTCTCAGATTTGGAGTTAACCATGGCTATAAGAGTAGGGATCAATGGGTTTGGCCGAATTGGCCGGCTTGCAATGCGCGTCGCATGGGATTCTGACCTTATAAAGGTGGTTCATGTTAACGAAATTGCTGGCAACATAGAGAGTGCTGCGCATCTAATAAAGTTTGACTCTATACATGGTACCTGGGGCCGGAATGTTTCGGTCTGTGATATAGGAAAATCGCTTATTATCGATGGATCGAATGTCAGCTATTCGCAAAATTGGGAACTTGAAAATCCGGCATGGTCTGAAGCCAATGTGGACCTAGTCATAGACTGTACGGGTAAGTTCAAGTCACAAGAGAGTTTAGCGCCCTACTTTCAACAGGGGGTTAACCGTGTGGTAGTGTCTGCGCCCATGAAAGATGAAACATTAAACGTGGTTATGGGTATCAATGACCATCTTTACGCTGATCAGCCAATTGTCAGTGCCGCTTCCTGTACCACTAACTGTCTCGCGCCGGTCATTGACGTTGTGCTAAAAGAGTTTGGTATCAAGCATGCCTCAATCACGACTATTCACGATTTAACCAATACCCAAAGCGTGCTTGATGAGCATAATGTTGATCTGCGTCGTGCGCGAGCAAGTAGTCTTTCTCTTATCCCGACAAGCACTGGGTCGGCAACCGCGATCACTCGAATATTTCCCGAGTTGGCCGGCTGCATTAACGGATTGGCGGTTAGAGTTCCCTTGGCTAATGCCTCACTCACCGACTGTGTTTTCGAATTGAAAACTGTAACAACCAAAGCAGCAGTTAATACTGCATTCAAAATCGCAGCAGAATCTCGACTGAGTGGTATTTTAGGTTTCGAAGAATTACCGCTGGTGTCCGCGGATTATACCAATGATAGCCGCTCGGGTATTGTGGATGGGCTATCCACAATGGTGATTAATGGCACCCAACTCAAAGTGTTAATTTGGTACGATAATGAGATGGGCTATGTTCATAGAATGATGGAATTGACAGAGAAAGTAGCCCTGTCGATGTAAGGAGTTTGTATGCCTTTTGAGTCATCAAAAGCACTGCAGCAATATTCATTAGTGACCGCAAGTTACTGGGCATTTACGCTGACAGATGGCGCACTGCGCATGCTCGTTCTGCTATTTTTCCACGGCCTGGGATTCAGCCCCATAGAAATCGCCAGCTTGTTTGTTCTCTACGAACTATCTGGTGTCGTCACCAACTTACTCGGTGGATGGGTGGCATCACGCATTGGATTAACCACAACACTGCAGTTGGGTTTAGTGCTACAAATATTGGCTATCGCCATGCTGCTCAAAGAAAATAATCAGCTCACTGTCCTCTATGTTATGTGCGCACAAGCACTATCCGGTGTGGGCAAAGATCTTAACAAGCTGAGCGCTAAAAGTAGTATTAAGGCGCTTGTCCCTCAGCAAGCACAAAACACTCTCTTTACCTGGGTTGCACTGCTGACAGGTTCAAAAAATGCATTAAAGGGTATCGGGTTTTTTATGGGTGGCGCACTGCTGTCATTAATCGGGTTTCAGGCCACCCTTATTTCGATGATCATGCTATTGGGAACCGTATTGGTGGTTGGCTGGTTCTTGCTTTCGTCTATTCAACAGTCGCAATTAAAACCGACCTTTACGCAGTTAGTATCAAAGAGTAGCGCTATCAACCGTCTGTCCTTAGCGCGCATGCTCTTATTCGGGGCGCGGGATATCTGGTTCGTGGTTGCACTACCGGTATTTCTTCAGAGTGAGCTTAACTGGAGTTATTGGCAGGTGGGTAGCCTGATGGCACTGTGGGTGATTGGCTATGGTGGTGTCCAAGCGATAGCACCACGAATCACCAGCGCCATGAAATCAAAGGGCCAAGCGCCTACAATAGACGGCCGCCTTATGGCTTATTGGGGATCACTGTTGGTTGTTATTCCCTTAATAATGGCAATAGGACTCAATATTTTTGATGATATCAGCCTGATGATTATTATCGCTTTGGTTCCCTTTGCCTGCGTTTTCGCTGTTAACTCAAGTGTTCATTCTTATCTAATTTTGGCCTATGCTGAGCGAGACAGCGTGTCGCTGGATGTGGGTTTTTATTATATGGCTAATGCTGGGGGGAGGCTTTTAGGAACGATACTCTCCGGCATCGTCTATCAGTCCTTTGGCTTGGCTAGCTGTCTATTGATATCCTCTGTAATGATTCTTTTTAGCACGCTGGTGGCCAGAAAACTACCTGCGCCAATAACGACCTAGATCCCGCGTCCTTTGGTTGATCCGGTATTGAGTTGTTCTTCTCCTGTATGCTTATGTCTGCTAGGCTAACCGCTAATTTTTGCTTTACAGGTACCCTCAATGACCGATCAAAATAATGCCTCAATGGATCCAAACAGCCTTTTTCGTGAAGAAAACTTTACCGACCAAAAAATGGGTGCGATCCGTAAGCTCACGCCGGTAAATGCTGACGGCTCTGATGATGACGATCGAAGTATCATGTTCTTTGGTTCGGCGCAGGTTATGACGCCAATGGGAGCAATGCCTCTAAATTTTGCACTTGAGGGCAATACCATTGGTGAGGCAGCAGAGGATTTTGCCGCTAAGGCGGCCGTCGCCGTTGAACAGGCCGCTCAGGAACTTGAGCAGATGCGACGAGAGCAAGCCTCGCAAATTGTCGTGCCCGGTCAAGGCGGAGGTAATATGGGAGGTCTCGGTCGTGGCGGCATCATCACCTAACTTAAATGATAGCGTGTACTCGCTAACGTTACGTTTATACCAGCAATAATCGGGTATCTATGGGTTTAAATTCATTGGCCGCGGCAATTAGAGAAGCTGCGGTAAGCTCGCTAACGCCGTAGACGAGAGTGTCGATGTCGCCATTACGGGAAACCCTCTCCAGTAGTAAATCAAAATCTCCATCCCCCGACAGCAACACTATCATGTCTATTTTGTGAGTTGAGCTTGCGGCAGCGTCCATGACGTCTATTGCAATACCTACATCCCAATCGCCTTTCGCAGAGCCATCACTTCTCTGGATATAGGGCTTCAGTTTTACATCAAAGCCGATGGTCTTTAAGACATTTTGAAATGCCTGCTGTTGACTATCGTTTTTATCAATAGCATAGGCATTAGCAATACAAATTTCACCATACTCACTTAATTGCCGCCATAAGGCTCGGTAGTTAAAATGACAGTTAAAGGTATCTTTAACTGTGTAGTAAATATTTTGCACATCCACAAACACTGCAATTTTTTTCATGGCTTGCCTTTTTTAGTCAATGCGTTGTTCATTTGATCTCTTTCCCAAGATGATAACCCTCTGCAGGATTAATAAGGGTAGAAAGACTCATAACAGTATCCTGCACCCAGGTTCTTTTGGTTAATTTTATACACACGCCTTCCCCTTCATGGGTCAGACCTAGTTCACGTCGTTGCATTGCGCTGGGCATTACCGCGCTGAGTCGGTATTCAATATGAGTGGGTGCTGCAACCCAGTTGAGGTAGGCATCCGCCACCACCTTATGATAGTTTTGTTTTATAAATGCAGGCGCCACCAGTGGATTAACGACTATTTCTTCGAACTGAGCAGCCTTATCCCTGTTCAAATGGACAAAAGTACCTTTGTAGAGCTCATCATCAACATTAATCCGCATTCTCTGAGCAATGAGCATATCTGCTTGAATCCGTTCCAGGCTAACAATCCGGCAACTGTAAATGCCAAACTTCTGGATGTATTCCACAACATTGGGGAGTTCAACCTGAGGTATCAGCGCTTTAGGTTTTGCTACAAATGAACCCAAACCGGGTGCTCTGGTCAGCAAACCTTGGTCGTCCAGTTCTTTTAGCGCCCTGCGAGCGGTCATTCGACTCACAGAAAAACTCGCCGCAAGATCATTCTCTGAGGGCACCCGAGTGCCCACAGGCCAGTTCCCAGAGGAAATATGGTTTTCAATATATTGTTTAATCAGTAAAAAGCGCGGTAGCTTTACTATGTCACTCATAGGACATCAAATTTAAATGTATATACTATTATTACAGAAGTTATATTAGAATAACAATTAAATTATTTTCTTAAAATAGTAATTTCGCCAAAAATCTGTTCAAATAATCTTATATTTAGATATATTCGCCGAAAAAGACAGATATTACTTATATTTTAAGCTTCAAATAGCACTTAAAATGTATATACAACTATACATTTAAACTTAAGCATCAATTAAACTTAGCTTTTGCGTACGAGTGAGCTTCTTGATCTCTGCTTCGCGCTTGCTAGCGCTGCTTCGGCTGGGGCTGGACTCTGTGAACACCATCTCAAGCGCTGTGCGGCCACGAAAATATTTGGCCCCCGCTTTCCCCGACTGATGCTCGGCCAATCGTCGCTTAAGGTCTGTGGTTATACCGGTATACAAAGTCTGATCGCTCGCGCGGACAATATACACATACCATGGCGCATCGCTCATCAAAAACTACCCTGCTGCAAAGTACTGCGACAAGACTGGCAACGATAACTAACGCCACGCTCAACTATCTTGCGGTGCCGTAAAATAGTCAGCTGGTGTGTTCGGCATTCACACCTGTAGGCATATTGCTTGTAGTGGCGAGCTGGAATCCCAGTGAGATCATAATTTCCTGTCGCTTTAGGTTCCGCACCCATAGTAACCATTGTTTGGCGCCACTCTTTTCCATGCGGCTTCACTCGACGAATCCCCCAAACACAGTCGACAACATAGTGCGCCACCTCATGAACTACCGTATTCTCAAGGCTCTCCTCAAAATATTTGGCAAATATCCACGGATTGTAACGAATGCGCCGCTGAGATCCCTTAATCTGATACATGCCAGCACACTTACCCTGCAAATCATAAGCCACCGGCAGTAAAGCGAAGTTTTGATCAAAAAGAACGCCGGCACGCTCAATACAGTGATGAGTTGCTTGAGTAATTTGCAGTCGTTGGGAATCTGTTACTGGCGTAATAATATCTAAGTCGGTCATAAAGCAATTATAGTGGCAGATTATACTGGTACAATCGAAACTTGCATTTATAAAGCCTACTTATGATTATTGACCTTCACTGCCATACCACCATGTCTGACGGCGCCTTAACGCCCAACCAGTTGATCGATCTTGCGGTGGAAAGAGGGGTGGGCATGCTATCAATTACTGACCATGACACCTTGGATGCCTATGCGCATGCCTCATCAGTACCCTCTAATATAAGTTTGATTCCTGGCATAGAATTGTCGAGTCGATGGCGCAAGCAGGGAGTTCACATTGTTGGCCTAAATATCGATCTTTCCAATGAGGCCATGGTATCAGCGGTGACCCAGCAATCCGAAGCGCGACTGCAACGAGCGCATGAAATTTCTAACCGGCTGGGCCGACTGGGTTTTGATAACTGCCTAGAAGGGGCCCAACGTTTTGCGCATAACCAGATTGGTCGGCCGCATTTTGCCGAACACTTAATAGCTATTGGCGCAGTCAAAAATGCTAATGAGGCATTTAAAAAGTATCTGGGCGCAGGTAAGGCTGGCGATATTAAAGAACACTGGCCCGATATTGGTACAGTTGTGCAGTGGATTAGGCAAGCAGGGGGCGTCGCCGTGCTGGCTCACCCCAGCAAATACAAAATGACCCGCACTAAGCTAACAGAACTGATCGATGACTTCAGCAATGCCGGTGGCGAGGCCATGGAAGTGGTCTCGGGCCTACAGATCCCATCAGTGACAAGAGATCTTGCTAAGCTGTGCAATAAATTTGGCCTACTAGCCTCATGTGGCTCCGATTTTCATACCCCAGACAAAAAATGGGCCGCACTCGGAATGATCAGCAACATCCCGGATACTTGTAATCCTGTATGGGATCGCTGGGCTTAATCGGTGTTTAGACAATTCCTAACACCAACATTCATGTGTATACTTCAGCCCGCATAAGTCTAGCAAGCAACGTATTTTTTGAATCTGAGGATAAACAGACGTGGATATTTTTATTTTTGCCAGTGAGCAATGGTTGTTGCTCAGTATATTTTTAGTTCTGCTCTATATCTTTATGTTTACTGAACGCACCAAAGGTGGAAAGCCCATCCCCACAGCTGAATTGGTTTCATTAATGAATTCCGAGGCAGCGGTTCTGGTGGATGTGCGGCCATCAACTGACTTCCAAGCCGGCCATATTCACGGGGCAATCAATATCCCTCATACAAAAACCGCAACTCGTATAAGTGAGCTTGAAAAGCACCGTGAAAAACTGATTGTACTTGTCGATCAAATGGGCCAACACGCTGGTTCAACTGGAAAGATGCTGACCAAAGATAATTATAATGTCCGTCGTCTCAGCGGCGGTATGAGCGAGTGGCAACAGCAAAATATGCCGGTTGTTCAAGGCCAAAAAAGTTAATCATGGCCATGATTACTATGAAAAAGGAGCTTTGATGACTCAAGTACGACTTTATGGAATTCGATTCTGCCCGTTTTGTACTGCAGCGAAAGACCTATTATCAAAAAAAGGCGTCCAGTACCAAGAAATACCGGTTGATCATGACCCTGTTCTTCGAGCCGATATAATCACTAAAAGCGGACAGCGTACTGTTCCCCAGATATGGGTCGGGGATACCCATGTTGGCGGCTACTCGGAACTACAGGGACTTGAGGCTAACGGTGAATTGGATCTTCTACTTAATGGGGGTTGAATTGAGTAAAACTGGTGCCATATATAATATATAGCGGAAGTACCGAACTACAATTTTAAGGGCGATACAAATGACTGACGAAACGACTAATGACACGACTGCTGCAACCCAAGCGACAGAAACTCAAGATGCTGGGCCAGCATTTGCTGTTCAGAGAATTTATTTAAAAGACCTTTCTTTTGAAACACCCATGGGTGCAGCAGCCTTTCAGAAACAATGGCAGCCAAAGGTCAATCAGGACTTGAACACTCAAAGCTCAAAGGTGGCCGACGATGTTTATGAGGTAGCTCTAAGACTTACGATTACCGTCACTGATGGTGAGGAGACGATTTATCTTATCGAGGTACAACAGGCAGGTCTTTTCACTATTAAGGGCTTAGAACCACAACAGCTCACTCACGTAATCAACACGACATGCCCGACTATGCTATTCCCCTATGCGAGAGAAGCAATAGACAACACCTTGACTAAGGGGTCTTTCCCCGCGCTAATGTTACCGCCAATTAACTTTGACGCCTTATTTGCTTCAGCGGTGCAGCAGGCTGAAGCCAAGGCTGCTGAGGAAGATAAGAGCGAAGATACAACGCACTAGTTACATTGCTTTCTCAATAGTAAATCCCCGCATTAGATTGCGGGGGTGTTACTTACCCTAGCGTCTAACTCTCATCCTCAATACTGTATTCCTGTAACTTTCGCGTCAATGTATTACGACCCCAGCCGAGTAAAAGCGCAGCGTCCTTTTTGCGCCCACCAGTGTGCGCCAACGCAGTCTCAATCATGGCGCGTTCAAAATCAGGAATGGCCTCATCGAGTATATTTTTCCGTCCACTTTTTAATTCTGACTCACTCCACTGCCGAAGCATTTGTTGCCAACTATTTTTGCTACTGTAGTCCCGATCAACCGAGTCTGCTTTTAGCTCTGGCGGCAAATCAGCTAAGAGAATCTCTCGCCCAGCCGCCATCACAGTCAGCCATCGGCAGATGTTTTCTAACTGCCTAACATTTCCCGGCCAAGGCATGTTGAAGAGAAAATCTTGTGCTTGTTGAGATAAAACTTTCGGCTCCATATCGAGCTCTCTCGCCGCGCGCAGAAAGAAGTGCTCCATCAACTGAGGGATATCCTCTCGGCGGTCAGTAAGTCTTGGTAAATGCACGCGAATGACATTTAAGCGATGGAAGAGATCCTCGCGGAAGCGATTTTCTGCCACCAATTCTTCTAGGTTTTGATGAGTAGCTGCAATGATCCGCACGTCGACTTTTATAGCGGTCTGACCTCCGACCCTATAGAACTCACCGTCTGCCAAGATCCTTAATAATCGAGTCTGAGCTTCCCCCGGCATATCGCCAATCTCATCAAGAAACAAGGTGCCCCCATCGGCCTGCTCAAAACGCCCTTCACGACGTTGAGAGGCGCCTGTAAAGGAACCTTTTTCGTGTCCAAACAGCTCTGATTCTATTAGATCCCGTGGTATTGCGGCCATGTTTAGGGCGATGAATTTAGCGTTCTTACGCGGACTATGTTTATGTAGTGCCTGTGCGACCAACTCCTTGCCCGTTCCCGACTCGCCATTAATAAGCACGGTAATGTTAGAGTTAGACAGTCGTCCTATAGCTCTAAAGACTTCTTGCATGGCCGGCGCTTCACCAATAATTTCCTGGACTACTGAAGTCGCCTCAGGTATCTCCAAGCTCGATTTTTGCTCCTGAGAAAATGATTTCGCGCGTCGAGTAACGTCCACTAGTTCATCGAGATCAAAAGGCTTCGGTAGATATTCGAACGCCCCGCCCTGATAAGCTGCTACCGCACTGTCTAAATCTGAATGGGCGGTAGTGATAATCACCGGAATATCGGAATGACTAAGATGAATCTCTTTAAGCAACTCAAGTCCATCAATACCTGGCATGCGGATATCTGAAATAATAATTTCTGGCGTCGAAAGGCGCAAAGCTGCAAGTAACTGGCCTCCGTCCTCAAAACTGCGCACTGCCATATCGTTTCTGCTCAGTGCTTTTTCCATGACCCATCTTAGAGAGCGGTCATCCTCAGCGATCCATACTTCTGCATTACTGTTCATAGTCATCTCTGATAGGTAAATAAATTGAGAATCTAGTGTGACCAGGCTCAGAATCACACTCGATAATGCCTTCATGCGCATTGATAGCGGTCTGAGCAATCGTTAGTCCTAAGCCCGAGCCGTCACTGCGCCCGCTGATCATCGGGAAAAAAATCTGCTCTGCGATATTGTCCAAAATGCCCGGACCGTTGTCGATAATGTCAATTCGACATACCACCCTGTGGCGCTTTCCAGCGATGGTGAAACTCCGCTGAATGCGCGATTTAAAGATCACCCGGGGATCAATCACAGTCGACTCTAGTAATGCTTGCATGGCATTACGCGCCACATTTAGAACTGCCTGAATAAGTTGAGCTCGGTCGCCACTTAAAATTGGAATACTGGGGTCATAATCCCTCGAGATCGCCAGAGCCCCCTGAACCTCCGCTTGCAATAGATTGGCAACATGCTCAGTCACCTCATGCACATTTATTGGTGCGTATTGTGGAATTTGGTTCGGACCCAATAACCGGTCCACCAAATTCCGTAGGCGGTCAGTTTCAGTAGTGATGATTTGACAAAATTCTCGCGGCTCATCACCCAAGCCTCGCTCTATTATTTCCTGCTCAAGTAATTGCGCAGCACCACGAATACCACCGAGTGGGTTTTTTATTTCATGGGCTAAACCTCGAATTAGACTCTTTGAAGTGTCATGCACTGACAGAAGGGCCTCTTCGCGGTTAATTTTTATAAACCGGTCAATCGGCTGAACTTCTAACAAAAGCGCGCGCTTACCAAGTACCTCCATTGGAGTTACCGTGTAATCTACCTGGGAAATATCGTTGAACGCCAAAATACGCAGTTGCTCATGACGCCGCGTATGTGGGTTGCCAGAACGAATGGCTTCTTCAAGAGTTTTTTTACAACTTTCGGCATCATTGAAAAGAATATAAATGTGCGACCCTAATAACCGAGAACTTCCTATCTGCAATAGCGATTCTGCGGCGGAATTCACGTACGTTATCGACAACTGCTCATCAAGCAACAATACTGCTGCATTTAAATTATCTAACAGTAATCCGTGGAATTTTTCTGTATCCATAATCTCATCAACTGTCGTTATAGTATGTGATAAGCCACCACACCCTTTACCTACAATTAATCCTGCAATAAGTAAGCCAAGTATTGGTCAGGTTTAAACGGTAAAAAGGGCGCTAAAACCCATATGTTAGGCACAGTAGAGTAAATGACCGCTCTATTACGCACCATTATAGTGCATTAATGTGGTTGTGGTATAACTCGGCAGAAGTGCTTGAACTTATAGAGAGCGCTAGAGGGGTCTTTAAAGGTATTAGGTCATGCCGACCTGGTCTTCTAGGGACATAAAAACCCCGGAGACAGAATTATCTCCGGGGTCATTTTACTTAAGCTAACGCTTCTTTGGTGGTTTTAATAATCGCTGCAGCAACCTTGTAAGGATCTGCATTAGACGCAGTTCTGCGGTCCTCTAAGCGACCTTTCCAGCCATCTTCAACCGTGCCGATGGGGATCCGGATTGATGATCCACGATCAGAAACACCGAAGCTAAACTCGTCTATTGACTGAGTCTCATGAAGTCCGGTCAAGCGCTGATCATTGTCCGCGCCGTAGACACTAATATGGCGTTCGATGTTCTTGCCAAATTCTTCGCAAATTTTAGTGAATACAGCCTCGTCACCCAAATCACGCATAGCGCCATTGGAGAAGTTAGCATGCATTCCCGAACCATTCCAATCCATAGCGCCAAACGGCTTAGGATGGTAGTTAATGGCAAAACCGTACTTTTCACCGGTTCTCTCTAACAGATAGCGCGCCACCCAAATTTCGTCACCGGCCAACTTAGCACCCTTGGCAAAGCACTGAAATTCCCACTGTCCCGCTGCCACTTCGGCATTAATGCCTTCAAAATTAATGCCGGCTTCAAGACAGATATCCATGTGTTCTTCAACACAATCACGCCCAAATGCATTGGATGCGCCCACCGAACAGTAGTAAGGCCCTTGGGGTCCAGGGTACCCGCCATGAGGAAAGCCAGGAGGTAGTTTAGTGTCAATGTCCCACAAAAAGTATTCTTGCTCAAATCCAAACCAGAAATCGTTATCATCATCGTCAATGGTTGCACGGCCGTTGCTTACATGCGGAGTGCCATCAGCATTCAACACTTCTGTCATTACCAAATAAGCATTGCTGCGATCCGGATCAGGATAGATAGCCACCGGCTTGAGCAAGCAATCTGATGCATTACCCTCTGCCTGTCCGGTTGAACTACCGTCGAAACACCACACTGGACACTCTTCAAGAGTACCGCCAAAGTTGCTACGAACCTGAGTTTTACTGCGTAGGCTCTGAGTGGGTGCATAACCATCTAGCCAAATATATTCTAACTTTGCTTTCATTTTTGATGACTCTCCGTTTAGATTAATTCTGATAATTTGCTTTCAAACTTTTCTATCTCGATTACCATCGTAACCAAAGGTGATCCCAATCGAGATATCCAATAAATTAAAGCCTGCCTCTGCTCATTAGAACTCAATGAGATTAGCAACGAAAGCTAACTTACGTACTTTTGACTTTCCCTGCCTTAAATCGGTGCAATTGCCGTGCCAATGAAATAATTTCAGCGCGCAAACTCAAGGGGCATAAGAATAGAGGCTTTTAAGACATGGCGCTAGAAAAAAACCTCAAGACAGATTATCAGGCATATTATTACGCACCATCTAAGGTCATAAAAAGTTTAAGAGCACCAATATGGTGCTTTTTGAGGAGCTTGTTAGCTGTATCCGCCGCTGCAACCAAATGTTAGGTGTAGTTTCGAACTTTCGGTTTGTTTTTATTGCTAAACTAAGTGCTGACCACAAAAGCGAGAGTAAGAACATGGCAAGCTCTGACAATAAACCGCTGCCAAGTGAAACTGAGTTCTTTTTTACTCCAAGGCAGCAAGACATTGTTATTGATGTTCGCCACCCCGCTGAGGTCGCTGAAATGCCACTCACCTGCTACCCGAATAATGAAGTGAGATGTATCCCATTTTTTCATTTGGCAGAAAAATCTGCCACCTTAGATCCTCAGGCCAGTTATTTAGTGTATTGCGAAAAAGGTATTATGAGTAGACTGCATGCCGCAATTTTGCGTGATAGAGGATTCCATAACGTAGGTATACTGGGCCATTCAGCTCTTTAATCTGCTCTTCCTGCTCTGATATCTGCCCCCCAGATCGGCGTCTATTGCCCTCTGACTGAAAAGATCCGTAGCAGTTTTTGAAATTTCCATTATAATCGCGACCTTTTCGACCCATTCGGTACATATCATGTCAATAAAGAACTTGCGGAACATCGCGATCATCGCTCACGTTGATCACGGAAAAACCACCCTGGTCGACAAACTGTTGAGTCAGTCGGGAACCTTAGATCGAAAAGATGTGGGTTCGGAACGATTGATGGACTCCAATGATCAAGAAAAAGAGCGCGGAATTACTATTCTCGCCAAAAATACTGCGATCAATTGGAATGATTACCGTATTAACATCGTAGACACCCCAGGTCACGCAGACTTCGGCGGAGAAGTCGAGCGAGTTTTATCCATGGTGGATTCTGTGCTTTTGCTTGTTGACGCTGTAGATGGCCCTATGCCTCAAACCAGATTCGTCACCTCCAAAGCATTTGAGCAGGGCTTACGTCCGATTGTTGTCATCAACAAAATCGATCGTCCTGGCGCTCGCCCAGACTGGGTTATGGACCAAGTTTTTGATCTGTTCGACAACCTCGGTGCTACCGATGAACAACTTGATTTCCCAGTTATTTATACATCGGCCATTAACGGTATTGCCGGTCGCGATCATGAGGACATGTCCGAAGACATGACGCCGCTGTACGAAATGATCGTCGCTGATGTGCCAGCACCTGATGTTGATGAATCCGGTCCTTTTCAAATGCAGATTTCGGCGCTGGCGTATGACAGCTACGTTGGTGTTATTGGAGTGGGAAAAATTACGCGAGGGACGCTTAAACCTGGACAACAAGTAGTCGTGAAGACTGCCGATGGTAGCCAACGTAAAGGCAAGGTGTTAAACGTTAAGGGTTATTTGGGACTTGAGCAAATCGAAACCCAACTTGCTGGTGCCGGCGATATTGTATGTATAAATGGTATCGATGGATTGGCTATCTCAGATACGCTCTGTGATCCAGACCATGTCGAAGCTCTGCCTGCGCTGAGCGTAGACGAGCCCACTGTTAGCATGACCTTTATCGTCAATGACTCTCCTTTTGCAGGTCTCGAAGGTAAATATGTCACCACACGTAACATCAAAGATCGTTTGCAGCAGGAGCTAATACATAACGTAGCTTTAAGAGTGAAATCAGGCGATACGCCTGATAAATTCGTTGTTTCAGGTCGCGGTGAATTGCACCTATCAGTACTTATTGAAACCATGCGACGTGAAGGTTTTGAAATGGGCGTTTCTCGACCCGAAGTAGTTCAAAAGATAGTCGACGGGGCTGTTCATGAGCCATTTGAGCAGGTCGTTATTGATGTTGAGGAAAAGCATCAAGGATCTGTGATGGAAGAGCTCGGAATGCGTAAGGCAGAATTAACCAATATGGAGCCAGACGGAAAAGGCCGTGTACGATTGGAATTCTCAATGCCCTCACGAGGATTAATTGGCTTCCGCGGAGCCTTTTTAACGCTCACCTCTGGGTCTGGCATTATGACCAGTATTTTTGATCGTTATGCCCCTGCGAAAGAGGGCGAGAAGTTTGCGCGTAAAAATGGCGCCTTGGTAAGTATGGTAAAAGGTAAAACCGCAGCTTTTGCACTATTTAACATACAGGCTCGAGGCAGACTCTTTTTAGGGCATGCCATTGACGTGTATGAAGGACAAATTGTCGGCATACATTCACGATCTAATGATTTGGTAGTGAACCCCATTAAGGGTAAGCAGTTGACTAACGTGCGGGCATCAGGAACAGATGAAGCACTGACATTAGTTCCTCCAATCAAGCATACTTTAGAGCAAGCTCTTGAATTTATCGAAGACGACGAGCTAGTGGAAGTAACTCCAACTAGTATACGAATACGCAAAAAATTGCTCACAGAAGTACTAAGAAAGAGAAATTCAAGGTAGTTTTAATTTTTTAATAATGAATAATTATGATTCGGTGCTATAGTTTAAAGATCGATTAACAAGATCTGAACTGGTAGTACCCAATGAAAAAAAACTACGCCACACGCACTGCTGATCAAGATTTTCTGCCCTTTGCAATGGTTGCTCAGGGCTTGATTGTAGTGCTCTTTGCCTGCTTGTCTTTCGTAAGACAAGAAATGTCATCTGTGATATTTTATATAGCGCTTGGCGGCGCAATAATGATTAGTTTTGTTATTTATAAAGTGTTTGAATCCAAATATTTTGCCAACTTGCTACTTATCCTAACCCTGACTTCAGGGTTTGTTTACGCCACCGTTGTTATCCTCGACCCGCCCTCGTTAATGTGGTGCTTAACCGCACTTCCAGTATTGATTGGTGTTTGCCATTACCCAAGAAACCTGTATCTCTTTGTCGGCCTTTTAAGTGCAGCCGCACTGGTACTTTTCCAACAAGCATCACTTGACCACGCCAATTCTTTTTCGACATCAACAACAATACAGTTCTTGTTTGTGGCTGCGGCAATAGGCATTATTGCATTCAATGCCAGCAACTTCAGAGATAAGTACCTGGCAAAAATGGAAGACCTGACTTCCCTCGTTAAAAAAACAGAAGCTGAAGATTCTCTCACCGGGTTGAACACAAGGCGTTACGTTGAGGCCCATCTGCGTGAAAAGTTTTTAACCACGGAAAAGCTGGCCAATAACTTTTCGGTGATTATCGCTGACGTAGATAACTTCAGATCAATCAATGAACGTTATGGCCACCAGACTGGGGATACTGTTTTATGCTCGTTGAGTGACCTGTTTAAAACTATCCTTGCTGATGACTACGTATTTGGGCGCTGGGACGGCAACGCCTTTATTATTATCATTCCTCATGGTGATGCAGAGGCAACATTATTAATAGCTGAAGTCTTGCGCGAAAAAGTAAGCCGCGCGAAACTGAAAGCCCAAGGAGAAATTCTAAAGTTATCATGTAGTCTGGGGATCGCCTCCAACGCTAAATGTAGTGACTCAGATGACCTCCTATCACATACTGAAAATAGCCTTTACCAAGCAAAACATATGGGCGGCAATACCGTCATCGTCAGCTAAACCCTTTATCGCTTGTGTTTAAAGCAGTCTTTCTGATGATCATTAACTAGCCCCATAGCTTGCATGAAGGCATAGCAAATAGTACTCCCAAAAAATCGAAACCCTCGTTTCTTCATTTCACGGCTTATACGATCTGAAACTATTGTGGTGGCAGGGACTTTATCTTGGCTAGACCACTGACTAATAATCGGTGTGTTATCAATAAAACCCCATATATAGTCACTAAAGCTGCCGTATTCGGCCTGAATAGCCTGATAATGCCGTGCATTGGAAATAGCACTTTCAATTTTTAGCCTATTGCGGACAATGCCCTTATCTTCCATGAGACGCGCCACATCTGCGCAACTAAACTCCGCGACGCTATCCACTTGGAACTCAGCAAATGCTCGCCGATAATGCTCCCGGCGCTTTAATATTGTCAGCCAAGATAATCCAGCCTGGGCGCCCTCTAAGATCAGAAATTCAAATAATTTAGTATCATCTCGACAGGGCACCCCCCACTCGTGATCATGGTAATGTCGATACAAATCGTCACCAATACACCAATCACAGCGCAACAACTCAACCATCACTAAATCCTCGATCAGCTTAAAAATAGAATCTTAAGCTGTTAGAGTAGAGTCATGACTAATTTTTGTCTATATTGGCGCCACTCGACTAATATTAGACAATAACCCCAAGGCACCCAGCAAATGAAGAAAGCGTTTCCAGCGATACGTCCTTACCATACACAAAAAATCGCGGTCACCGCACCTCACGTCTTGCATGTTGAGGAATCAGGGAACCCAGAAGGCATTCCAGTTTTATTTGTTCATGGTGGCCCCGGTGGAGGTGCCCGCTCTAGTGACCGCTGTTTCTTTGATCCGGACAAATATCGGATTGTGCTATTCGATCAAAGGGGCTCAGGCCAATCCTCCCCACACGCATTGCTAGAAAATAATAATACTGACGCCTTAATTGCTGACATAGAGATAATACGTAATGCACTGGACATTGATCGCTGGGTTGTATTTGGAGGCTCTTGGGGCTCAACATTGGGGCTCGTCTATGCACAAACCTATCCAGAATTAGTAACGGGATTAGTCCTGCGCGGTATTTTCTTATGTCGCGACGAAGATATCGCTTGGCTCTATCAGAACGGCGTGAAGCATATATTTCCTGACTATTGGAAAGATTTTGTACAGGTTATTCCAGAGGAAGAGCGCGATGATCTGCTCGGCGCCTTTTATCGAAGGCTCACTGGCGATAACGAACTGGAACGAATGGCCGCAGCCAAAGCATGGTCAATTTTAGAAGGTCGCTGTGCAACACTTTATCCTGATGAAGACTTTGTTGCACATTTTGCCAATCCGCATCTAGCTATGGCAATGGCCAGAATTGAGGCTCACTATTTTATTAACAAAGCGTTTTTAGAGCCCAATCAAATTGTTAACAATGCTCACAAACTAAAAGATATTCCAGCAACAATTATTCACGGTCGCTACGATATGGTATGCCCGGTGAATCAAGCCTTCGCGTTAAGTGATGCTTGGCCTGAAGCGCAGTTGGAGATTATCCCCGACGCCGGCCACTCCTCGAGCGAACCTAGAACTCTGGACGCTCTCATCAGAGCAACGGAGCGGCTCGCACACCACTTAAGCAGCGAAGAATGACTCAATGCTTGGCCTAATTCAAAGAGTCTCTGCCGCTTCAGTGTCTGTGGATCAGCACGTGGTAGGTGAAATCAACCAAGGTATTCTCTTATTTTTGGGTGTGCAGAAAGGTGACAGTGTCTTAGAGGCCGACAGGCTGTTACAGAAAATCTTAAACTATCGACTATTTTCTGACAGCACTGAAAAAATGAATTTATCTTTATCGAATATCAGAGGAGGGCTACTGGTGGTGTCCCAATTCACCCTAGCTGCAGACACTAAAAAGGGTCTCAGACCAAGCTTCTCATCCGCCGCACCCCCTGAGCTTGCAGAGCAACTTTATGATTATTTCTTAAGCCAAGCATCCGCCCATCATGCCTCTGTGCAGAGCGGGCAGTTCGGCGCAAACATGCAGGTGTCTCTGTGCAATGATGGCCCGGTTACTTTTATGCTACATAGCTAAGGATTTTTGATCGCATTAATTAACTTGCCATGGAAACCCTCAAAACCACCATTACTCATAATAACTATATGCACACCACTATGGGCAAGATCAAGAGTTGTCTTGATCAGTTGTTCTAAACTACTCACCGCTGTAGACGGTATTTTGATAGTACTGGATAGCTCTTCTATGTCCCAATCAACTGCGCTGTTTTGGTACCACAATACGTGGTCTGCGCTACCCACTGAGTTGGCTAAGGCATGCTGGTGGACCCCCATCTTCATGGTTGCCGATCGCGGCTCGATAATAGCCACTATAGCCCGATTGCCCACCTTCGCTCTCAAGCCCTCTAAAGTGGTCTTAATCGCTGTTGGGTGATGAGCAAAGTCATCGTACAGGGTTACCCCTTTACTGGCATAAATCACTTCCATGCGCCGTTTCACGCCCACAAAATCACTCAGGGCGTCGCAGGCTTGCGCAACACTGATACCCACCTGATAAGCGGCTATAATTGCAGCCAGACCATTACTGACATTGTGCATTCCCGTCTGCTGCCAAATGACCTGGGCGCGCTCTTTTTCTTCGCCCTTTTCGTCATTAGTCAAAATTTCAAATTGTGAACCATCTTTTTCAATAAGGTTAAACTGCCAAAGATCGTTTTTCTGGCTGCCAAAGACGTATTTCTTACTCCAGCAACCCTGCTTTATCACCGATTCAATGTTACCCTCAGAAGAGGGCATGATAATACTGCCATTGCTGGGGACGGTTCTCACTAGATGGTGAAACTGGGTCTGTATGGCAGCTAAGTCATCGAAAATGTCGGCATGATCGAATTCCAGATTATTAATAATTAGCGTGTCTGAAAAATAGTGAACAAATTTAGAGCGCTTATCAAAAAACGCGCTGTCATACTCGTCCGCTTCAACTACGAAATAGTCGCTCTCAGTTAGGCGTGCTGACACACCAAAATCTTGCGGGATTCCGCCGATTAAAAACCCAGGATTCAGTCCGGATTGGTCAAGAATTTTTGCCAGCATACTACTGGTGGTTGTTTTGCCATGGGTTCCCGAGACCGCAAAGACATGCTTATCCTTTAATATATTTTCACCTAACCACTGGGGTCCAGAAGTATAGGGCAACCGTTGGTCGAGCATATATTCCACGCATGGATTTCCGCGTGACATGGCATTGCCTACCACTATTAAATCTGGCGCAGGATCAAGTTGCTGAGGATCAAACCCTTCAATTAAGGCAATATCGTTTGCTTCGAGCTGCGTGCTCATCGGCGGATAAACATTGGCATCGCAGCCAGACACTCTGTGACCCTTTTGCTTGGCTAATAGCGCCAGACTACCCATGAATGTCCCGCAGATACCGAGAATATGAATATGCATAAATTGACCTTCTTAAAAATCATCTTGAAACTAATGATCACTATAACTTAAATTATTTTGGTTTCCGCTTTCACCTTAGCCTGTGAGAGACTAAAATTAAAGGCAAACAAACAGGATCTTTGTGAGCAACCTACCCATGGATAAGAAAAACGCATTTTACGCACAATCAGGCGGCGTAACCGCGGTCATAAATGCTTCGGCCGCAGGCGTAATTGAGGCCGCACGAGAAAATAGCGCCACCATCGGTACGGTTTATGCTGGACTAAACGGCATTGTAGGCGCTCTACAGGAAGATCTTATTGATACCAGTAAAGAATCCTCAGTAGATGTGGCTGCGCTTAAACATACTCCTGGCGGCGCTTTTGGGTCTTGTCGTTATAAGATGAAAAGTTACGACGATAGTCCTTTAGAGTACGAGCGGCTTATTGCAGTCTTTAAAGCGCACAACATTGGCTACTTTTTTTACAATGGCGGTGGTGACTCCGCTGACACCTGCCTTAAGGTTTCCCAGATTGCTGAAAAAATGGGCTATCCGATTCAGGCCATCCATATTCCAAAGACTATTGACAACGATTTACCTCTGACCGACTGCAGCCCCGGCTTCGGCTCAGTAGCAAAATATATTGCCACATCAACCAGAGAAGCTAGTCTAGACATCGCTTCTATGTGCGCAACATCAACCAAGGTGTTTATCTTGGAAGTCATGGGCCGGCATGCTGGCTGGATTGCTGCATCCGGAGGGCTAGCGGCGGAGAAAACTGGGGATGCGCCGCATATAATCCTATTCCCTGAAATCCCATTTTCACGAGAAAAATTTATCAGCAAAGTGGAGCAAACAATTAGCGAAAAGGGTTACTGTGTGGTGGTTGCCTCAGAAGGTGCTCAATATAGTGACGGCGCACATATTTCAGGCTCCATTAATAAAGATGCATTCGGTCATCAACAGCTCGGCGGGGTCGCGCCAACACTGGCTAGCATGATTAAGCAGTCTACTGGCTACAAGTATCACTGGGCGCTAGCTGACTATTTGCAACGCTCTGCTCGCCACATTGCGTCTAAAACAGACGTTGACCAAGCTTACGCCGTTGGCCGCAGAGCCGTCGAACTCGCCGTGCAGGGTAAAAGCTCCGTGATGGTCTCCATTGAAAGAGACTCAACTGAAGAGTACAGCTGGTCTCTTGGTGAAGTACCCTTGGAAAAGGTTGCCAATATGGAGAAAAAAATGCCGCGATCTTTCATTACCAAAGATGGGTTTGGCATTACCCAGACAGCCCGCGATTACCTGCAACCTCTGATTAGTGGAGAAGATCACCCGCCCTATAAAAACGGGCTCCCCGATTACGTTCAGCTAAAAAATGTCATGGTGCCTAAAAAGCTCAAAAACAGCTTTGAAGGCTAGCCTTCAAAGCTGTTTGATCAAGGGTTCAAAATACCTGATTTCGTGGTTTCCCTTCCAGAAAAGCCTCAACGTTGCCCGCTACCTGGTCAACTAAGCGCTGTCTAGACTCATGGGCAATCCAGGCAACATGAGGCGTGATAATTAGATTGGGAATGCTCTCGTCGAGCAAGACATTACCGTCCACTGGTGGCTCGACACTCAGAACGTCGGTCGCGGCGCCGGCAATCGTCCTCTCTTGCAGTGCTTTTTTTAGCGCGTGCTCGTCCACTAAAGCGCCTCGAGCGGTATTGATCAAGATTGCCGAGTCTTTCATAAGCCCAAGTTCTTCTGTGCTTATGAGTCCAGCAGTATCTTTGGTCAGCGGACAGTGAAGACTTACAATGTCCGCTTTAGTGAGTAAATCTTTAAACGGTATCCGGTTTGCCTGAGGGGAGTAACTGCGCCCAGGGAGTGCGGCAAAAACAACCCGCATGCCAAACGCCTCGGCAATTTTAGCAACGCCAGAACCAAGTTCTCCTGCGCCCACGATGCCTATCACTTTACCTTGAAGCTCGCGCACTGAAAAATCCATTACACAAAAGAAATCACTCTCTTCCCAGCTACCATCCATTGCAGCCTTACGGTAACCATCGAGATTGGTAGTCAGTGCCAAAATAAGTGACCAAACATGTTGGACTACAGAGCCGGTACCATAACCTATAGCATTACTTACCACTATTCCTCGCGCACGTGCGGCATTAAGGTCAATGATATTGGTACCCGTAGCAAATATCGAAATCAGCTTTAATTCTGATGCACTTTCAATCTGAGGCGCCAATATAGGTGCTTTATTAATCAGCACTATATCCGCAGACGCAATCCTCTCTGCAACCTGCGATGCCAAACAATTTGGATAGACTGTCCATTGCACCGGCAACTCATAAAGTTTGCTTAGATCAAGATCTCCCGGACCAACACTGTCAAAATCTAAGATTACACCCTGCATCATCTACAATTACTCAATTGTTAAAAAATTCATGGCTGCCAAAAACCAAGCACTCTCCCTTAGAATACTGCCTAACTATCTTTTCGGCGGCGCCAACACAAGCTTAGAAGTTGTCTGAATATACGTCAAATACTCTGCATCTGAACCCCACTTCTTCTTTGCTGCACGATCTAACAAAGGTATGCCACTTACACGGGTAAGCAATAAAAATACAAAAACCGGTGAAATCAGCGTTGCCAATTGCCAACCAGATAAAACCGGAAAAGCGAGTAATGCCAGACCAAACCACAGTGTGATTTCTCCAAAATAGTTAGGATGCTGAGACCAAGACCAAACCCCAGAGGTAATAAAACGTCCTTGGTTAGCAGGATCTTTTCTAAACTGCGCCTTCTGTTTATCGGCAATAACTTCAACGACAAAGCCGAATACCCATAACCCAATCCCCAAATATCCCAGTACCCCTATTTCGACTGTTGTATTGGATGTAAGTGCTGCCAGTCCAGCAGCCATAGTAACTAACACCCAGAGCCCACCGATAGTCCAAGTCATCAAGAACCATGTAAACTTAGTTTTCATCACTACAAAGCGAGAGTCTTGACCGTCCTTTTTGACCCGCCAAAATAGAAAGCTGCCCAACCGACCGGCCCAGATAACAATCATGGCGCAAATAATCAAATCTCTGATATCCAGCGAAGGATTTAGAACCACCGCAACAATCACCGTAGCAATATAGGATAGAGATCCTGTTAAATCGAAATAGTGCTCAGTTTGAGCTGCATAGGAAGGCATAAACACAGCCCAGTGCAAAACAAAACCAATAGCTCCACAGATCAAAAATAGCGGAAGACCACTAATGATGACACTTCCGTGACTACCTGCAAGCAAAACCAAGCCGGCAATAACCAGCGATATTAGAATACCTATGATACTTTTGGATCTACTCAAAATGATCCCTCCTCTGTTATTTTTTTATAGTATTTCACAAAATAGCATTGCACTGTCTACCAAACCTGATGCACCCAAAAATCACAATGAACAGCCAGAACTATAAAGTGTTACACCGAGTTACGTAAGCTAAACACTAAATAGATGATAAGTTGGCTAAAAGTTCCAATTAGATGCACTTCATCTCAGTACCCAACTATAATTACTGCCGACAAAACCGCATAATAGCGCACTTGGTTTTTCACTATTGGGGTCAGCTGAAATCATGCAATCTTCGTTATTTAAGCTCTACGAGAAAATCGTTTTGCGCAATCCTTGGCTAGCAATCATTTCGGTTTGTGCTCTTGCCGCTACGATGGCAATAGGGCTCCCCAACTTTAAACTCGATGCGTCAGCAGACTCATTAACACTTGAGCGAGATGATGATTTAAATTTTTCTCGGGAGGTCGTCAAACGTTACGGTAGCGACAACTTTTTGATTGTGACTTTTTCACCCTCCCAAGGTGAATTATTTGATCAGAATAATCTAGAAACGCTTCAGTCTTTACGTAGTGAATTGTTGGACATCCAGGGCGTTGAAAGCGTACTGTCGATGCTGGACGTCCCGCTTTTGTACAGTCCCAAAATTGACATCACTGACCTTACCGGCGAACTCACTACTTTGATGTCCAAAGGAGTCGATAAACAGCTGGCAAAACAAGAGTTTCTGAACAGTCCGATATATAAAGACGTTATTCTAAGTGCTGACGGCACAACCACTGGCATGATGGCGACGCTAGCATTGGATGAAACCTATCTGAGATTGGTGTCCGCGCGGGACGATTTACGTTTCCTAAGAGATACTGCCGGTCTCAGTCAGCAACAAGAACAACAATTAGAATCAGTAAGTCTAGAGTTTTTAAATTACCGAACCGCCAAAGCGGAAATAGATCATCAACGTGTTGCCGACATACGCGGCCTGATTGAAAACTACCGCAATCGAGCAACCATTTATCTTGGCGGCCCCGATATGATCACTGCAGATATGATCGATTTCATTCGCAGTGATTTAATTGTTTTTGGCGCAGGTATTCTGCTGTTTATCATCATTACCCTGACTGTAATATTCCGCCAGCTGCGGTTTGTGGTGTTACCTTTAGCCACCTGCGTTCTCTGCCTGGTGACTATTCTCGGTTTTTTAAGTTGGATTGATTGGCGGTTGACCGTTATCTCGTCTAATTTCGTCTTGTTGCTGCTAATCATCACACTTGCATTGACCATTCATTTGATTGTGCGCTATCGAGAATTGCTGTCTGCTAATCCAGAGAAAGACCAGTATCAGTTGGTCAATGCGACAGTCATGTCGATGGCAAAACCCTGTCTATATACCGTGCTAACCACTATTGTCGCATTCACTTCGCTGGTGGTCAGCAACATTAGACCAGTAATAGACTTTGGCTGGATGATGACAATAGGTATCACACTGGCGCTATTGATTGCCTTTATTGTCATACCTGCCGGCATGCTATTGCTCGGTAAAGGGCCAGTCTCAGCGGTCAAGGATAACTCCTCAGCCATTACCTCAAAGTTCGCTTGGTTTACTGAGCATTATGGTAGCGCAGTCTTACTCATGGCCGTTGGATTAGCCGCTCTCTCAGCCTATGGCATCAATAAGCTCGAAGTAGAGAACCGTTTTATAGACTACTTTAGATCAGACACCGAAATCTATCAGGGTATGCAGATCATCGATACCGCTTTAGGTGGAACAACGCCCTTAGATATTATTATCCAAGCCCCCTCATTTGACCCAGTCGATCTAGTTGAACGACCCAATGAGCAGCCCTCAGACGATGGCTATGGTTTTGATGAGGAAGATGATTATGGCTTTGAGGATGACTATGGCGATATTGAGGCTGAAACAGCCGATGAGAATAATACCTCAGGATTAAAGGATAGCTACTGGTTTTCCTCTGCAGGACTGGCTGACCTGCAAAAACTACAAACCTTCATTGAGTCACAGCCCGAGGTAGGCAAGGTAAATTCTCTGGCACAGCTTTACAACGTAGCAAGAGACCTTAGTAATCGCGAACTCAACGATCTTGAAATTGCCATTATGCGACAAAGCCTTAGCGACGAGATTTATCAGCAGATGGTTGCGCCTTACCTATTAGAAGACATTGATGAAGCACGTATTCAGCTACGGGCAATGGAAACCGGCGGTCAACTGCGTCGTGCAGAATTGCTCGAAAAAATCAAAAATTATGCGGTTAATGAAGTGGGTATCAGCCCCGATGACATTCGTTTCACTGGTATCTTAGTGCTCTATAACAACATGCTGCAGAGCCTATATAAATCTCAAATACTGACGCTAGGTGCAGTTTTTATTGGCATTATGCTGATGTTTTTAGTGCTCTTTCGGTCTATTAAAATTTCAATTATCGCGATCGTACCCAACTTTTTGGCGGCTGGGATTGTGCTGGGTGGTATGGGAATCATGCGCATTCCACTAGATATGATGACCATTACTATCGCTGCCATTACCGTGGGTATTGGTGTCGATCATGCCATCCATTATTTAACACGATTTATTCGTGAATTCTCTGTTGACGGCAACTATGTGGCATCCATGCACCGCGCTCACGCCAGTATTGGCCAAGCCTTGTTTTACACCGCCATCACTATCATTGTCGGCTTCTCAATTTTAGCCTTATCCAACTTTATTCCATCGGTCTATTTCGGTCTACTGACTGGACTAGCGATGTTAGCAGCCTTACTGGGCTCTATGACACTGCTCCCCAAACTAATACTCATCACCAAACCCTTTGGCGCCGATAGTACCGCGCAAAACTCAACGCAGAGTAAATAAGACATTCTATGCCGCTAATTACCTTACAAGATGTATTCCTAAGTTATGGCCAGCCACCGCTGATTGACCATATCAACCTCGTGATTGAACGAGGCGAGCGCGTTTGCCTTATTGGTAGAAACGGTGCAGGGAAATCGACCTTACTGAAAATTCTAACGGGTCAAATTGTTGCAGATGAAGGTCTCATTAAGCGCGCAAGTGGCGTCAAAGTATCTCAGCTAGAGCAGTCTGTTCCTCATGATACTCAGGGTAACGTATTTGATGTCATTGCAGACGGTCTAGGCGCAGAAGGTAAGCTCATTCAACAGTTTCATCATCTCACTCAGCAATTGAGTCATGACTCTAGTCCTAAGATATTTAATGAACTGGAAAAATGTCAGGCTGAAATAGAGCGTATTGATGGCTGGGATATTAACCAACGTGTCGAATCTATTATTACTAAAATGGACCTTGACCCTGAGGTAGATATATCTAGTTTGTCCGGCGGTTACAAACGTCGTGTTCTTTTGGCTCGCGCTTTAGTGTCTGATCCAGATCTACTGCTTCTTGATGAGCCTACAAACCACCTAGATATCGAAGCGATTCAATGGGTAGAGCAATTTTTACTAAAATGGGAAGGTTCGTTACTGTTTATAAGTCACGATCGCCGCTTTATGGATAACCTCGCTAATCGGTTTATTGAAATTGACCGCGGCAAATTGGCCGACTTTAACTGCGACTACACTACCTATCTAACCAGGAAAGAAGAAAATTTAGAAATTGAAGATCGGCAAAATGCTCTATTTGATAAACGCCTATCTCAGGAAGAAATATGGATTCGCCAGGGCATAAAAGCGCGTCGCACGCGCAATGAAGGTCGGGTGAGATCTCTTGAAGCCATGCGCAACGAATATGCGGACCGACGTAAACGACTAGGCACCGCTAAAATGGATATCCAGCAAGCTGAAAAGTCAGGCAAGATCGTCGCTGAAGCAACCAACATTTCTTTCTCATTTGATCAAGATAAGGTGGTGAACAATTTCTCAACGCTTATTCAGCGGGGCGATAAGGTCGGCTTTATCGGTCGCAATGGTGTCGGAAAAACTACGCTCATTAAACTTTTGCTAGGCCAATTAACCCCTCAAGAGGGGACTATTAAAATTGGCACCAATCTCAATGTCGCTTACTTCGATCAATATCGTTCGGCTTTGGATGAGGAAAAAACAGTTCAAGACAATGTCTCCGGTGGCCGCGATATGCTCGATATCGGTGGTAAAAGCCGCCATGTCATTAGCTATTTGCAAGATTTCTTGTTCGCTCCAGATCGCTGTCGCCAACCGGTTAAAGCCTTATCCGGCGGCGAGCGAAATCGTTTACTATTAGCTAAATTGTTCACCGCACCCTCAAACATACTGGTACTGGATGAACCCACGAATGATTTGGATATTGATACCCTCGATTTACTCGAAGAACTGCTGATAGAGTACAAGGGGACAGTCATTTTAGTCAGTCATGATCGCGCATTCCTTAATAACGTGGTCACCAGCACACTAGTTTTTGAAGGTAACGGTGTAATTAATCAGTATGTCGGTGGTTATGATGACTGGTTGCGTCAACGTGACCCTGTGCCTAAATCCCCAGCGGCTGTGACCTCTACTGTTAGAGCGAAAAGTGTACCCTCGGCTACTAAGTTGTCCTATAAAGATCAGAGAGAACTCACCGATCTACCACAAAAAATTGAATCGCTAGAAACTAACATTAAAGGCATCTCACTGCAGATGAGTGCCCCTGAATTTTACCAGTCTGACCGCATCATCATCGAAAAGGCTGAGCAGCAGTTAGCCGCCTATCAGACAGAATTGAGTGACTGCTACCAGCGCTGGGAGTTACTTGAACAGTAGATGATGGTGATTAATTAAGTAGCTTGCAGACAATGGCGCTATTTATTTACTGCTTGGTAATGGCGGAAAATAAAAAAAAGCTTTAAAATCAGGCACTAAAGAAAGATTACCCAAGGACCACAATGAACGTTAAACGAAAGCCACTTGTACTTGTAATTCTGGACGGATGCGGTCACAGAGACGATAAACAATATAATGCGGTGGCTAACGCAAAAAGGCCCGTCTGGGAAAATCTTTGGGCAGACGGACATCCCAGCACCTTCATTGGTACCTCGGGTCTAGCCGTTGGCTTGCCTGACGGTCAGATGGGAAATTCAGAAGTCGGTCATATGACAATCGGTGCGGGCAGAGTCATCTATCAAAACTTTACGCGCATCAACAAAGCCCTAGAAGATGGCGATTTTGACACTAATTCTGCGTATTGCGCTGCTATTGATGAGACAGTGGTAAATAATAAGGCCGTTCATATATTTGGTCTTCTCTCCAGTGGGGGAGTACATGGCCATGAAAACCATATTAATGCCATGATTCAATTAGCCGCCAAACGCGGTGCTCAGCGGGTTTATCTGCATGCCTTTCTGGATGGGCGAGACTGCCCACCTCGCAGTGCAAAAACGTCTCTAGAAAAAACCCACCAGTTATGCGAATCCACTGGTGTTGCAAAAATAGCCTCTATCATTGGCCGGTTTTATGCCATGGACCGCGATAATCGTTGGGAACGAACCAGCCAAGCCTATCGATTGATTACTGAAGGCGTCGCCGATTATTGCGCCAAAAGCCCGATGGATGCGCTTGAGGCTGCCTACAACCGTGATGAAAATGACGAATTTGTTAGTGCCACCTGTATATGTGAAGATGGCGCCACGCCAGCAATGCTGGCCGATGGCGACGCGGTTATATTCATGAACTTTCGTCCAGACCGAGCACGGCAGATTAGCCACGCCATTGTTGATGCTGACTTTACTGGCTTTGACCGCCAGGTGGTGCGCACACCTAGCCATTTTGTAATGACCACAGAATATGAAGCCAACTTAGACTGCCCTTGCGCCTTTCCGCCAATTCCTATTATCAATTCCCTGGGGGAATTTTTATCCGCGCAACACAAGCGCCAGTTACGTATTGCAGAAACCGAAAAATATGCGCATGTGACGTTCTTTTTGAGCGGTGGTCGCGAAGCAAACTATGAGGGGGAAGAGCGCATGCTACTGCCTTCGCCTAAGGTTGCAACCTATGACCTACAACCTGAAATGAGTGCGCCACAGGTCACTGAAAAGCTAATAGAAGCCATTGAGTCTGAGCATTTTGACGCGATTATTTGTAACTATGCTAATTGCGACATGGTAGGTCATACAGGTGATTATGACGCCGCCATGCGGTCGGTCGACGCCGTTGATGAGTGTTTACAAAAAGTACTCGCCAGTCTAGCCAAGGCTGGCGGCGAGGCACTTATCACCGCCGATCATGGCAATGTTGAGCTAATGTTTGATAGCTCGGCAAATCAACCACACACTCAGCACACGACTTTGCCCGTACCGCTGGTTTATGTAGGTGATCGAACACTAACCCTAGCCAGTGGAGGCTCGTTGGCAGATATAGCGCCCACCATGCTAGCCTTAATGGGTTTACCCAAGCCGACCGAAATGTCTGGCGCCTCGCTCATCGAGTGATCATGAGCGTCGCCAAGCTCTCGCTAAAATATTTCCGGAATAGGCCCAAAGTGGCGGCACTATATAAAGCTGTGTATTGGGTCGGCCTATTAGGGCTGCTGCTTTTGCCCAGTTTAAGTGCGGCAGATCAAAATCAATTAGAGCTAGAGCGCCTGCAATCAACGATCGCTGAACTACAAAGTATTTTAACGACACAAAGTGAGCAACAAACCAGTTTAGAGGCTGATCTAAAACGGGTTGAAACCGAAGCCGGGCAGATTAACGCGAGTATTCGAGAGCTAAACAACAATATTAAGACCGCCGAAAAACAATTAGTCGGCAAGAAAAAACAAAAAGACAGTTTGAAAAATAATATCGATGCCCAGAGTGACGCTATTATTGAACAACTGCGCTCGGCACAAAAAATTGGTGACCGAGAGCCCATAAAACTGCTACTCAACCAAGAAGATCCGCAAAAAATTGCCCGTATGTTTAAATACTATGACTACTTTCTTGAGGCCAGAAGCAAAAAAATCGAGGAATATTTAGTCAATGTCACTGCGCTGACTGACATAATTCAGTCCATCAACAGTAATAAACTAGAGCTTGTTGCGGCAAAAGATGCGCTCTTTGCTAATCAGCAGAATCTGAATACGAGTATTACTCAGCGTGAAAGTACATTAGCAAAACTTCGCCTCGCGGTAGCTGATGACCAGCAAAAGCTGACTCAATTACAGCGTCAGCGTCGCGAATTAGAGGCCTTGCTCAATGCCGTCGAAGCAGCCGTAGCAGACTTAGTTTTGCCCACCAACGCTCTACCATTCACATCGCGAAAAGGCCAATTACAATGGCCTACTAAAGGAAAGCTAGCACAGAAATTTGGCGGGCGACGCAGTGGACCAGTTCGCTGGCAAGGCTGGCTGATCAACGTAAAAGCAGGCGCAGCCGTGCAATCAGTACACCAGGGGCGCGTGGTTTTTTCTAACTATCTCCGCGGCTTTGGGTTAATGTTAATCGTCGATCATGGTGATGGCTATATGACCTTGTATGGGCATAATCAAGAACTGCTGAAAGATACGGGCGACTGGGTCCAAACCAACGAAACGATTGCCAGGACCGGCAATACCGGCGGACTATCGACTCCGGCATTATATTTTGAAATTCGTAGCCAAGGAAAACCCACTAACCCAAAAATGTGGCTGCAAAAGTCCTAGCGATATACTATAAGTAACAGCCATTATAAGGAAAGACACCATGCTGCGAAGACTGAGTTTGACGATGTTATTGTTGTTGCCATTGTGCTCGCAATCACAGACGCCGGCGGTTCCCGCTGATGAAGGCGCAGCCACTGATTCAGAAACCCGATTACCACTCAAGGAGCTACGCACATTTACCCAAGTATTTGAACAGATTCGTCTGGGTTATGTGGAAGAGGTCACGGACACCGAATTGCTGGAAAATGCAATTGCCGGATTACTCACCGGGCTAGATCCCCATTCAAGCTATTTAAAAGCTGATGACTATGGCGAGCTGCAAGAGAACGCAACCGGGGAGTACGGCGGTTTGGGGATGGAAGTGGCTGGAGACGGCGGCTTGATCAGAGTGATATCACCGATTGATGATACCCCTGCCGCTAAAGCGGGGATTGAAGCAGGTGATTTAATTATTGAAATGGATGGCTCACCAATCCGTGGTATTGGCTTGCAGAAAGCCATCGATAAACTGCGCGGTGAAAAGGGCACCAACATCGAATTGACTATTTATCGTGAGAGTGAAGACGGGCCGCTCACCTTCGATATTACTCGCGACATTATCCAAATCAGTGCAGTACGCAGCCGCCTCTTGGAACCTAACTATGGTTATGTGCGAATTGCTCAGTTTCAAGTTAGTTCAGGAGAAGACTTTATTGCCGAAGTCGCCAACTTACAGGCCAGCAATGATGCGCCTCTAAACGGCTTAATCATAGATTTACGCAATAATCCCGGAGGCCTTGTTCCCGCATCTATCACTATCGCTGATGCCCTAGTCGACAATGGAACCCTCGTCTATACAGAAGGCCGTTTACCCAGCGCTAATCGACGTTTTGAAGCTGAATCGGGCGATATTCTCAATGGTGTTCCGGTTGTTGTACTGATCAATGGCGGTAGCGCATCGGCATCAGAAATTGTTGCCGGCGCACTGCAAGACAATCATCGCGCCGCTATTGTGGGTACCCAAAGTTTTGGTAAAGGGTCTGTACAAACAGTAATGCCTCTGGGCGATGGGCGAGCAGTAAAGCTCACTACTGCCCGTTATTTCACCCCCAGCGGACGCTCTATACAAGCCGAGGGAATAGTTCCTGATATAACCATTGAGCGCGCCGAAATTCGCCCCTATAAAACTCCAGAAAGAGTTAAAGAAGCCGACCTTGATGGTCATTTAGACGCTAAAAGTAAAGTCAGCGAAGCATCCGCTTCGGAAGGAGCAGTGACTGAAAAACCAGAGTCATTAATTGATGACAATCAACTCTATGAGGCACTCAATTTACTCAAGGGCTTTTACCTTTTAGGCAATAGCCCTAAGTAGGGATAAATTGTTTGCTTGATAGCTGTCTATTTTCCGGTATCCACGTCTAGGCGATCAACCTTTTGGAAGCCACGCGGCAACTTATGGCCGCGTCTGCCACGCTCACCACGGTAGTGCTCTAGATCTTTGGGTTTCATTACGAGATAGCGCTTACCCGAGTGAACAACCAATGAGTCATTTTCACTGACCACCGCATAATCAACCACAAACTCTTCTCGGCTTTGTAACCTTGAGCCCGGAATATTAATAATTTTATTCCCTTTTCCACGGCTTAACTCAGGAATATCGGCTATTGGAAATACTAACATGCGGCCTTCATTGCTAACTGCAGCAATATGGGAGTCCTGCGGCTTGACCATCTTGGGCTGTAAAATTCGACCGCCTTTGGGAATGCTAACGACTGCTTTACCGGCTTTGTTTTTGGTAAATAGATCGCCAATTTTAGTCACAAACCCGTAACCAGCATCTGTACCCATCAACACTTTTTGATCATCAGCACCCATAATAACATGAGTAAATAATGCGCCTGAAGGCAAGTTTAAGCGCCCTGTCGCCGGCTCTCCCTGACCGCGAGCTGACGGCAGCGTATGACCTGCCAATGAGTAGTAGCGTCCGGTAGAGTCCTGTAAGAACACATTTTGGTTGCTGCGCCCAAACGCGGATGACAGGAACTTGTCTCCTGATTTATAGCTGAGGGTGGTTGGGTCAATCTCATGCCCTTTGGCCGCGCGAACCCAGCCTTTGTCGGATAAAACCACAGTAATGGGTTCAGCCACCAACAAATCTTTTTCGTTAAATGCCTGAGCTTCACCGCGTTCTTTCAGTGGCGATCGACGTGCATCACCGTATTCATCGGCGGTACTTTTTAGCTCGTTTTTAACCAGGGTTTTCAAACGAATATCTGAACCTAGCAGCAGTTCTAGCTCCGCTTTTTCAGCCGCTAGTTCGTCTTGCTCGCCACGAATTCTAAATTCTTCAAGCCGCGCCAGTTGGCGTAACTTAGTATCTAATATATATTCAGTTTGAATGTCTGAAAGACCAAATCGAGCGATCAATGCCGGTTTGGGTTCATCTTCAGTGCGGATGATGTTAATCACTTCATCAATATTCAAAAAGGCAATCAACAACCCGTCCAAAAGGTGCAGTCGTTTGTCTACTTTTTGTAATCGATGCTCGAGCCGGCGGCGTGTTACGTCAATACGAAAACGTAACCATTCTTTGAGGATTTGTCGTAAGTTCATTACCGACGGTTTGCCATCAATGCCAATAATATTAAGATTGATCCGGTAGCTTTTCTCTAAGTCAGTGGTGGCAAAGAGATGGTCCATCAAAGACTCTATATCAATCCGGTTAGAGCGTGGGGTAATCACCAGGCGTGTTGGATTCTCATGGTCTGACTCATCGCGTAAGTCTTCCACCATCGGCAGCTTTTTGTTACGCATTTGCGCAGCAATTTGCTCAAGAATTTTGGAGCCTGACGCTTGAAACGGCAGGGCGGTGACAATCACATCACCATCTTCTTTATGCCAGATACCACGCATCTTGACCGAGCCACGGCCCGTCTCATAGGTGTTTAAAATATCTGCCGGCGAGGTAATAATTTCGCCATCAGTAGGAAAGTCTGGCGCTTTGACGTACTCCATTAACTCTGGAATCGTCGCCTTAGGATTGTCTAACAAATGCAGGCAGGCATTAACCACCTCATTGAGATTATGCGGCGGTATATCGGTGGCCATGCCCACCGCAATGCCGGTAGTACCGTTGAGTAGCACATTGGGAACCCTGGCCGGGAGAATTTCAGGCTCATCCATGGTGGCGTCAAAGTTGGGCCGCCAAGTCGCCGTGCCCTGGCCTAGTTCGGACAATAGAACATCGGCATAAGCAGACAGCTTGGATTCGGTGTAACGCATTGCCGCAAAGGATTTTGGGTCATCCGACGAACCCCAATTACCCTGTCCGTCAACTAACGGATAGCGGTATGAAAAAGGCTGCGCCATTAACACCATCGCTTCATAGGCTGCACTGTCACCGTGCGGGTGGAACTTACCGATAACATCGCCCACGGTACGCGCTGATTTTTTGTACTTAGCGCTGGCTTTCAGACCAAGCTCACTCATGGCATAGACAATTCTGCGCTGCACAGGCTTTAAGCCATCGCCAATATGTGGCAGTGCGCGATCCAGAATCACGTACATTGAATAATCTAAATATGCCTGCTCCGCATAAACGCTCACCGGCCTACTTTCAAGGCCCTGATCATTAAAGGTTACGATATCGCTCATCGGTTTTCCTGTGTTGTAAATACTCTAAAGTTTGTTGGCATCGGTCAAATCACCTTTACTTTCCAACCAGTTACGTCGATCTGGGGCACGCTTCTTGGACAGCAACATATCCATCATACTATCCGTATTATCGCCTGGCTCTAACGTGAGTTGCACTAAACGTCGAGTATCTGGGTCCATGGTTGTTTCACGTAATTGCAGTGGATTCATCTCACCTAGACCTTTAAAACGCTGCACATTGACTTTACCGCGCTTCTTTTCAGCTTGAATGCGATCAAGAATGCCCTGCTTTTCAGCCTCATCCAATGCATAGTAAACATCTTTACCAACATCGATTCTAAACAGCGGTGGCATCGCCACATAAACGTGCCCCTGGCTCACTAAGGGTCTAAAATGCCGAACGAAAAGGGCGCATAGTAGGGTGGCAATGTGCAAACCATCAGAATCGGCATCGGCCAAAATACAAACCTTGTGATAGCGCAAGGAGTCTAAATCATCGACCGCCGGATCCACCCCCAGTGCGACAGAAATATCATGTACTTCTTGAGAGCCTAAAATCTCTTGGGAATCAACTTCCCAGGTATTCAGAATTTTACCGCGCAGCGGCATGATGGCCTGGTGTTCGCGATTGCGAGCCTGTTTGGCTGAGCCCCCAGCAGAGTCTCCTTCTACCAGAAAAATCTCACAACGCTCTGGTTCGCCACTGGAACAGTCAGCCAACTTTCCTGGAAGTGCAGGCCCTTGAGTGATTTTTTTACGCACCACCTTTTTGCTTGCTCGCATGCGGCGTTGCGCGGCGTAAATACATAGCTCAGCGAGTTTTTCGGCGTCTTCAGTGTGTTGGTTCAACCATAAACTGAAAGAGTCTTTGACGATACCAGAGACAAAAGCCGCTACTTCACGGGAGGACAGTCGATCTTTGGTCTGTCCAGAAAACTGAGGATCAGCCAGTTTAGATGAGAGGACAAAACTACACCGGTCCCAAATATCATCAGGGGCTAATTTAATGCCCCTAGGCAGTAAGTTTCTAAACTCGCAGAATTCACGCATCGCCTCTAAAAGGCCGGTACGCATTCCATTGACGTGGGTACCTCCCTGCGGCGTAGGAATAAGATTGACGTAACTTTCTTGTACTAATTCGCCACCTTCGGGCAGCCACTGAACCGCCCAGTCGACAGCTTCGTTTTCTGCGGCAAAGGTACCAATAAAAGGTTCTGCAGGCAGGACTTCCCAACCATGCAGGGCTCCCGCCAGATAATCTTTTAATCCATCTTCGTAATACCACTCTTCACTATCGCCAGTATTCTCATCATGAAAACTAACCGTTAAACCACCACACAGCACAGCTTTTGCACGCAGCACATGGCGTAACCGTGACACAGAGAACTTCACCGAATCAAAGTACACAGCGTTTGGCCAAAAGCGTAATATGGTGCCAGTATTGCGTTGACCACAGGTATCAATAACCTTCAAATCTGAGGTTTTTTCACCGTTGGCAAACATCATTTGATGGACCTTTCCACCCCGCTTTACCGTTACCTCTAAGGTGTTGGACAAAGCGTTGACAACGGATACGCCTACGCCATGTAACCCGCCTGAAAACTGATAGTTGTCATTAGAAAATTTACCTCCCGCATGCAAGGTTGAAAGTATCACCTCAACACCAGGAAGTCCTTGCTCTGGATGCATGTCCACGGGCATTCCTCGACCATCATCAAACACCGATAATGATCCATCTTTATGTAAGATGACCTCAACACGACTGGCATGACCGGCTAGCGCCTCATCGACACTGTTGTCGATGACCTCTTGGGCAAGGTGGTTTGGTCGAGTCGTATCAGTGTACATACCCGGACGTTTACGAACCGGGTCTAAACCGGTGAGGACTTCAATATCTTTTGCGTCGTAGTTGCTCATGGCACTCTTATATTGGTTGGTGATTTAATCGGCAGTTAAAAACTGATGGATCTTTGCCAGATGCTGATCATAATCTATAAAGCTGTGATCACCACCCTGTTCAATAATTATTTTAGCACCCGCATAGTGGATCTGTGCATCTCGGTAATCCAGTACATCGTCTCCCGTTTGCAATAACACCAAACAATTGCTTTTAAGGGGTGTCTTTTTAGACTCAAGCTGCCGAAACTCATCAATGTGGTGGGGCTCAAAAATCCATTTTTCTCCGGTCATATAATTGGTGTTTTCACCGATCCATTTAGCTAAGCCTCGGGTCGGATTGACCGCAGGATTAATTAACACGCCGCGAAGGTCATATTGCTCCATTAAATAGGAGGCAAAAAATCCACCCATGGAGCTGCCTACCACAAAAACGGGTTCCGGTTGATGGGCCTCTATTATTGAACTCAGCGTATCAACGGTACTTTTGGCATAGGGCAGTAGATCGGGGCAAATAAATTTTATTTGCGGGGCGTTCAAAGCCATCCACTGCTTAGTTTGCAATGCTTTTTTTGATTGAGAGGAGCTGTTGTAGCCATGTAGATAAAGCAGTGTCGGCATTGGGCACTAACCTCGAAATTGACCCGTATTATAGCCTGAGATTAGTCTGTATCGGTTAATGATTTATGCTTAATAACCCGCATTGTTAGTGTCGGGATGTTGGCCAAAATGAGTTGCAAATTCAACGCCCGTCTTTATAGTTCCGTCAGCGCCTAAATCAAACCACCGGTAGCCAGGGGGCTGATCTGATATAGCGAAATCAACGCTGTGCTGTTTGAACTGAATGCTCGAAGAGGGTGTTGTGTATAAGGGCAAATTATTCCATAGGCCATCGTACTGCTGATGCACATGCCCGGTAACCACTAGCTTGACGTTTGAGTGAGAGGCCAATAATTCATACAGACCGTCGGGATTATTAACCTTTTGCTTGTCTAGCCACTGGCACCCCAATGCGATAGGGCAGTGATGCATAGAGACTAGGATAGACTTACTCTTTAACTGGTCCAACCGATCTTCCACCAGCCGTAGTTCCTCATCCCTGATATGACCAATAGGTGTTTCCGATTGGGAACTGTCCAAGGTAAGAATACCCCAGTCACCCATTTCCCAGACCGGGTATGGCGGATAATTAACCAAGTGTTTTTTCATCAGCTCAACATTGTCATGGTTACCCGGCAGCCACAACGCTTGTTTACCGTAATCCTGTAGCAGTTGATTGAGCATAATGTAAGATTCGGCACTACTCGTACCCGACAGATCCCCTGACAGAAGGAGTAAGTCATCTCCCCGACCAGCATCATTTACGGCATCCAGAACCGCTTTAAAACTGTCCAGAGGTCTTATGCCGGCGAGAGTAAATTCTGGGGTTTCGCCAAAATGTAGATCGGTAATCTGGGTCAGCTGCGTCTTGGGCATGCAGATCAGGCCTCAGTGATGGCGACGCCATGCCGCAAGCCATAAATCAACAACTCACTGAGAAAGATATTCCACTGCCACTTTTCATCTCTGGCTTGATTAGGCTTTTGCTCGGCAAGCGCCCATGGAATTGTTCTATCGGTACACCACTCGATGACTTCGAGCATCTTTGCGTCACGGTAGGCGCGTGCTTTTATCTCTATTTGCGGCACCCAATCGGGCCCTGCTCGGTCAGCAGTAATGGTGAGCGTACTGGTATATTTAGTGACTTCTGTGACCTCTATGCGCAAACCAACATTAGGCATCTGGCTTGACCTCAACTGCGCAGAAGCACCCAACAGCATGGCATTTAATGGTACTTTTAGCAGACGACGGTAATTGTGCTCACATTCGTCATGTAACCGTGCCAAATCTAGTTGCTGCTTACCCATTTCAAATAATGCCAAAATTTTTACCTTCGCTCCAAAATCACTTTCATAATGACTCTCATAACTTATATTTTAGCTCTATCATAGGCTTCTGTCTCACAAATTATTGTGATGGAGTTCTAACCATTGCAAAGAAATAGTGACCGCAGCACTGTTTAATGTTCCGTCAGCTAAGGCCTGCTGAGCCTCATGATAGGGCCAGACATGCAGCAAAATATCTTCATTCTCAGCCTCTAAACCAAACACACCCTGCTTATCTTGCAAATTTACTAAGCCACAAAACATATGCATTTTTTCGTCAGTACCCCCGGCACTGACCAGATAATTACATATGGGAATTAGCTTTTCTACTGCCAATCCAGCTTCTTCCTGTAATTCTCGGTGAGCGACATCAATAGGTGTTTCACCTGGCTCTATCATCCCGGCCACCACCTCATATTGCCAAGGGCCCTGATTATCATCGAGAGCACCAACCCGAAACTGCTCAACTAAACCGACCAATTGGTTGATGGGATCATAAAGTAAAACCCCTACGGCTGAGCCGCGCTGAAATATTTCACGTTTTATTGGCCTACTCCAACCGCCGCCAAAAAGGCGGTGGCTGAGAGTAAAGCGGCTCACTTTAAAGAAGCCTTGAAATATAGTGTCCTTGGATTCAATACGAACGTCAGACTGGTTAAATTGATGTTTTTTGGCCATTGAAACACTCTCATTAAAAGTAATAATGTGTACGGCTGATTGTTCTAGATTGATTAAACCTAGCGTTAAACAGTTGTTAACGTGATGGATAGTAATATCGGTGACTGATTAAATTTTACCGCGTTATAAGGACAATTTAATCACTAACCTTGCCCAAAAAACAGAACATAGAAGGAATTAACAACAAGGCCAGCAACGCAGATCCCATGACGCCAAAACACATAGCCCAAGCTAAGGTTTCAAAAAACTTATCAAATAACAGCGGCAATAGGCCACCCATTGTTGTCAGCGATGTCGTCAGAATATGGCGAGTCGATCTAACAGTCGTTTCAATCAATGTATCTTTTGAAACCTGGCCTGTTCCAGCATCTTCATTGAGATGGGACAGAACCACGATGGAATCATTAATCGCTAACCCAGCTAGACCAACAATACCGACTAAGCCAATAAAACCAAAGTTTTGGAACCCGACAAACATTCCTAAAAAGCCAAGACCAATACAAAGGGTACCAACGAGTAAAATAATACTCGCTTGGCGAAAACTATTTAATATCATGACCAAGGTCATCACAATTAAGCCTAAAAACAAGAAAAAGGTACTAAATAGTTGTCCGAACGATTCTGCTCTTTCCTCGGCGTCGCCGAATTGGGCAATGCTATAGCCCACGGGTAAAGAATCTTCGAATGCTTTTAACTCATCTGCGACATCATTTAACACTGTGGATGCTAACGTGCCGGGATAAACGGCTGCTTTCACCGCGTTATTTCTAGTTCCTTGATATCGATTGATTTGGTTAATTTCACTGGTATATGAAATATCAGAAAAACTCTCCACATAATCAAATCCCTCTGCACTATTTATAGCTAAAAATGCTGTCTGGTTAACTTCCGATGCTTCACGATTTTTATTTTTGATACGGATAGGAACTTCTTTATTTCCATCGAGCATAGAGCCGACATAAATGCCTCTTGTCGATGCTGAAATCTGATCGATAATCTCCTGTGATGATTTAGATGAAAAGGCCAGATTGACTTCATCTAGATTAATTTCTAATCCAGTGACACTAGCAGACTGATCTGCCAGTACATCACTGACTTGCGGAGATTTAGCCAAAATCGATTTAAGCTCTTCTCCCAATGATTTTAAAACCTGATTGTCGTCACCAAAAATAGCAATGTTCACTGGAAATTCAACCGGAGGTCCATTGGTAAACTTGCTGACTCTTACCCTCACATCAGCATGATCTTTTTCCAAACGCTTGGCCAAATTAGCCAGACTTGAATCCATTTGGCTGTAAGAAGAGGTAAAGAATACACCTGTTGCAAGGTTATCTGAACCCTCGCCCGACGGCCCGCCGATGATGTTATATAATAGCCTGGGTAGACGTCGTCCAACCCACCACATATCACGAGTAACATAATCCTCTAGCAAGACTTGATCTCGAATACTAATCACTCTCTTATTAGTGGCATAGATAGAGGCATTAGCGTCAAGCTCTACCTCTACCTTGAACATAGTCTTCCCTTGATTTGGGAAAAAATCTGTATCTAAAAAGCCAAAAGAAACAAAACCTAGTATTGGAAGAATTAAAGATAACACCAGCGCGCGGCCCGGCTTAAATAAAGCCCACGCTAAAAAGGCTCTGTAGCGTGTCCGTAACCCTTGGTGGCTAAACCCAATATTTTTAGATTTATTTAAATTCAAAAAATTTGAGTCTTCCATCGTTTTTAACAGTACAGGAACCACTGTCAGTGCTAAAAATAACGAGGAAGATACCGCTAATATAATGGTGATCGCCATATCACCAACAAATTCAGGGCTCGCGCCCTTACCCGCGGCCATTGGCATAAAGGCTAATCCGGTTGTTACCGTAGCCGCTAGCAGTGGTAATGAGAGATGCTTAATCGAGGCGTAAATAGCCTCTCTATTGACTAACTTCTGAGATTTACGGTACCTATAGTCTTCAACAACGATGATTGAATTATCGATTAACAGACCTAAGGACAAAATAATGCCAGTCACGGATGTTTGATGCAGCGGAACCTGTAAAATAGTACATCCAATAAGGACCAATAAAATAGTCAAGGGAACGACGGCACTGACAATGACAGCAGAACGAGGACCGAGAAGTAAATAACTTAAGAATAAGACAATAAAAGTGGCCAGCAGGATGCTTTGCATCAAAAAAGAGAACTTTTCTTCAACAAAATCAGATTCATTAAAGATGACCTCTAAGCCGATTTCGTCAGGCAGACCCTCTTTAAATATATCAGCAACGCGCAGCACTGCTTTGGAATACAGATCTGTTCTTTGAGCGAATTTTCCTCGTACTTCAACAAATACTGACGGTATTCCATTGTAGCTTACGATCTCAATAGGAGGATCGACCGGCAATTTTTCTACCGTTGCCACATCCTCAAGTCTAATAGCTTGATAATCATCCGATATTTTTAACGGTAATTTCTTTAAATCGTTGATTAATGAAATATTGTCGTGCGCTTTTATTCGAAACTCAGCGTCTTGCCCAACAATATTACCAATCGCTCTCTTACTGTCATATCGGTCTATTGCAATGGCGATAGACTGGATATTCATTCCAGCATCGGTCAGTAAGTCTAAATCAGCTCCTACAAAAATTTCTTCTTTGGTATCACCGTAAACTAAGGCTTGCTTTGAATTCGTAATATTAGCTAATTTTCTTTTAAACTGGTTAGCTAACCTAGATAAAATGACCATCTGGGGTTCACCATCCCCTCGCCACTGCAGAGCAAATAGGACTGTTGTTGGTGGCCCGCTATGGTTAAAACTGATGTTAGTTCCCGGTGGAACTAACGCAGCACTCTGGCTTAACGTCTCCTGAACTTTCGCCCAAACTTCATCGGTTTCACCTTTACCAATAATTTCTTTGAGTTCTAATCCGACTCTCACAACGCCAGACAAAGAGGTAGAGTCTATGATTTTAATTTCGTCAATTTCTCGAAGTTGCGTTTCTAGAACATCCGCTATTTGAGTCTCCACTCTTTGTGGTGTGGCGCCCGGTAAAACCGCTGTAATATTGGCCCAACGCTCTGCTAGTTGAGGATTCTCCTGCCGAGGCAGTGAATCATAGGACAATAAGCCACCCGCAATAATGAACAGCATTGCAAGAAGAAAAATTCTAGGCCTATCTAAATAGAGGTCAACAATTTTTCTCATTGACTGTCTCTCACAGCTTGGCCTTCTGCAACTTTCGATGCACCGCCAACAATAACCTTATCACCGGTTTTTAAAGTCCCAGACACATAGGCCATGGTCTTTTCAATATGGATTAGCTCGACATAATCTTTTTGCGCGCTGTTATCACTGGAGACTGTGAATACAGTCCAAAGGCCCTGCTCTGCTTGAGATAAAGCATTCAGCGGAACCCAAGTTCCGCGCTTGGCCTCTTTTATGTTTAAAACGAGCCTGGCTGTTTCACCTGGATTAAAAAAGGCATCAAATGCAAATATCCCTAAACGATTGTTGGATCCTCTAGATGACATAGGCGCCAATCTCATTAAGGTTGCATCAAAGCTTTCATCACCAATGATAAAGGGATATTTTTGGCCCAGGTTAACGCTTTTAATAATTGATTTTGGCAAGGAAACCCTTGCTTCAACATAGATAGAGTCTAAAATTTCCAAGACTGGAACGCTGGGATTAACAATTGATCCTTCATCTAACAGGCGACGTTGAATAATGCCGTCATAGGGCGCAAGGATTTTTGTTTGCTGGAATTTAGTGACCGCGCCTTCATACTGAGCCTTGGCAATTAAAAATCTAAACTCTTCATTCTCCAGTCTCTGCTCTGACACATAATCGGCTTGATCTAATACTTGAGAGCGCTCAAAAATGTTTTTGGCCATAGATAAATTAGCTTTAGCTTCGTTTAAACGTGCCAAGGCCTCCGAATCTTCTAATTCCGCCAATAAGTCACCTTTGACAACCTTATCGCCAATATCTACTTTGATGATTTTAACTTTACCCGGCACCTCAAATCCTAAGATAGATTGTCTTTTCGGGACGACTTTAGCCGGCAGCATTTTATCGACGCCATATTCTTCGACTATAGTCACTTCGTGTAAATCAACATATTTCTCTGCTATAACAGAGGCTGTGAGGAATAGAAGCGATATTGTTAATACTTTTTTCATAGGGGCCACACATCTGTGTATAATGTTTACACTGAGCACATTATAGTCTAAAGTTTACACTGTCAACTTGAAAATGAATTGGTGGCACAATGCAATATCATCATGGCAATTTAAGAGAGCAACTAATTTTTTGCGCCTATGATTGGATCTCATCCAATGGAATCGAGAGCATTAGTCTTAGGAAGATAGCGAAAATCGCAAAGGTTTCTCAAACCGCGCCCTACCGGCACTTTGATTCAAAAGAACATATGCTGGCAGAGGTTGCCACACTCGGCTTTGAAAAGTTTTCCTCAGAAATGAACAAGAATAAAACCACCGACAACAGAACGGATGATCTCGTAAAATGCGGTGTGACCTATATTGAATTTGGATTAGCCAACGAACATATAATAGATCTGATGTTTAACTATCCAATGAAAAAAACTGATTTCCCTGAGCTATTAGCAGCCGCTGACAAGGCCTTTGGAATGCTTTTAAAAAGATTGCAGCATTTGCACCAAGGCAATGCAGATTCATTGCAACTTAATGGCATCTCAATGCTTGCATACGTACATGGACTACTGGCTATTATTCGGATAAATCAACGAGGAGACACATCAGCACAGACTGCTTTTGTTAAGGCATCCTCTACAGTAAAAGAGAATCTCGAGAAAATGCTTGGAAGTTTTGTTAAAAGCCTAGATTTTTCATAGCCGTTGGTGACCCTTAAGTGGAATGAAAGTGAGGCGATTCAATCTAAAAAATTTGAAATACGGTGTTCTGCGACTCAAGGCGAACGTCCGACTGATTAAATTGATGCTTTTTGGCTATTTTGAGCGGTTTGTGCGTACAAACGGAGTTTAGTAGGGCGTTAAAATAATAACCACAAGCCCAACTGGTTAACTGTGCAGTCAACCAATTCGGTTTAAAAACGTTGGCTTGTGCTGGATGTCTTTTTTGATATTCTGGTGAATCCATAACTACTGGTGACAGCGTCTAAGTTAAAAAAAATGCTAATCACAACACCCAAGGCAAGTCTGCTAAAATGCTCGTATAGCGGGGCCACAATAAAATTAATAACGGAGTTTGTATGTTGAAGGTAAAACAAGGATTTTTAACCCTCTGTAGTGTTGCTTTTATATCGCAGGGTAGTGCGGCAGATTCCTTAACAGATATTTACGAACTGGCGCTGCAGAGCGACCCCACGTTGCGTGCCGCACGGGCTAATTTCCAAGTAGGGCGCGAAACTAAAAATATTAGTCGCGCCTATCTGCTACCGGTTATATCAGCATCGGCGGACTTTACTCGGACTGAAAGAAATAGTGAATCCTCGCAGGTCTACTCATTTATACAAGATGACCCGTTTTTAAGTAAAAGTTTCTCTGATACTGATACCACATCCTATGGTGTTTCGCTTACCCAAGCGATTTTTGACATGCCCGCCTGGTACCAATTTCAAAGTGGTAAAGCACTGAGTGAAAGTGCCAGCGCGCAGTTTGCCTCTGACCAGCAGTCTTTGATTTTGCGTGTTAGCAGTGCCTATCTCAACGCGTTGCGTGCCTTTGATAATAATGAAACACGTAAGGCCGAACAGCGTGCTATTCAGCGGCAATTAGAGCAAACCCAAGAGCGCTTTGAAGTCGGTTTACTACCAATTACCGACGTGCACGAAGCTCAAGCGATCTATGATGATGCCTTGGTCAATAGCTTAGAAGCACAGGGTGCGCTCAATATTGCATTCGATGCTCTGCAAGTACTAACGGGGCAAAACCATGACTCTCTGTCAGGGTTGACAGACGGATTCATGGCGGTGAATCCTGAGCCTTTGGATAGTCAAGACTGGGTAAGTTTTTCCCTCAACAATAATTACCAATTAAAAGTCGCAGAACTAGGTAAAGATTCATCCTATAACCAAGCGAAGGCTGCTACTGCTCAGCTGTACCCCAAAATTACAGCAAGCGCCCGTTATTCAGATACCGATTCAGATGGAACCCAGACTAGTTATCTGCCGACTGAAAGTAGCTCTGGCGTATCATCCTTGAGTGATGGGCATAGCTTTGGTGTTTCTTTAAGTATGCCTATTTGGGCAAGTGGTATTAATTCAGGGCGACGACAAGCTAAACAACGTTCTATTGCGGCGAGTGAAAATTTCGAGGTAGCCAAGCGAAATACCGCTCAAACAGCCCGCTCCAGGCACCAATTAGTCATCACAAACACAGCACGAGTCAAGGCTCGCAAACAGGCGATAACTTCAGCTGAAAGTGCTAGAAATGCTACCCAAGCAGGGTACGAAGTAGGTACACGAAACATCGTTGATGTGCTTGCCGCGCAACGCTCAGTATTCCAAGCAAAGCGAAACTATGCGAATGCTCGCTATGACTATATTTTTGCGATGATGCAGTTAAAGGAAGTTGCCGGGCAGTTGTCGCCCGATGATATTTACCAACTGAATGCCTGGTTAGATCCAAGTCTAACAGTGGCTAAATAATCGGCTCAATCACTGCGAGTAATCGATCCAACGCGCCACGGTTAGCTTCTGCAACCTGGCGTGCGGCAAGGCTCATTGTCTGGCGGATACTCTCATCTTGAAGTAAGCGGCTGCAGTGACTGGCTAACTCGTCGCTATTTTGGCAAATCAACATTCCGCCACCACCCATTAGCAACTCTGATGCTTCAGAGAAATTGAACAAGTGTGGGCCGGTTAGTATCGGCACACCCCAGGCAGCTGGCTCAATCACATTGTGGCCGCCGGTTGGCACTAAACTACCGCCAACAAAGGCTAAGTCACAGGCGCCAAAGAAAGTCATTAGCTCGCCCATGCTATCCCCGAGCAATATGTCCGCTCCCGCTGTTGATACATTACTGCTGCGTCTAACCGTGGTAAATCCTGTTTTTTGACAGAGCTCCGCCACCTGGTTGAAGCGCTCAGGGTGACGTGGTACTAATACCAGAAGCAATGAGTCCACCTGCATTTTTATTTTTGTGAACGCTGCTAAAATCAACTCATCTTCACCCTTATGAGTACTCGCGGCTAGTAGTATTGGTCTGTTACCTATACCTCTCCAATCCTCTAATAATTGGCTCGCCTTAGCACGTAAATCCTGATCAAGATGTAGATCAAACTTGATGTTGCCCGTCACCACTGAGCCACTTTGCGGCAATCCTAGACTCTGGAAACGTCGGGCGTCATCGATATGCTGGGCGGCAACGGTGTGCAGGTTATTTAGCATGGGCGCCACAATAGGGCTAATGCGCTGATACCCTCGAGCAGATTTTTCAGATAAGCGAGCATTTGCCACGATCACCGGAATACCTCGTCGCTTACAGGCAGCAATAGTATTGGGCCAAAGTTCTGTTTCCATGATGATCAATAGCTTCGGATCAACCCGATTTAAAAATCTCGCTACGGCATCCGGCAAATCGTAAGGCGCATAGCTGTGCTCAACCGAATCACCAAATATCGATAACACGCGGTCTGAACCTGTTGGCGTCATACAGGTAATAAAGAGTTTATGGTTGGTGTATTTTTCTTGCAATGCCCTAACCAGTGGTACCGCGGCGAGGGTTTCGCCCACAGAGACTGCGTGTAGCCAAATAGTCGGAGCCTCTGAATTATGTATGCGACAGAAACCAAACCGTTCGGCCCATCGCCGAAAATAGTTGGGGGACTTTAGCCCGCGCCACAGCAATCGCAAACCTATCGCTGGCAATAGGCAATAAAACAGCACTGAATACAACAATCTAGCCATACGGAATTAGGATATCCTTCAACTAACCAAACAAAAATATCGGCGCGATAGTCTCGTCACATGTCCACCGCCAAGGGCAACAACATAGCAGAAATAGCGATTAACCACGAATGATAAGTTGTCGGTATTTATCAATTTCGCTGCCGGTGAAGGATGCCGTCAATCGCTTAATCTATGGAGTAATGAGTATCAGAGCAACTTAAAGTCCTTGTTAACGGATGATTTTTGCACCTAAAGGATTTGGCTATTGAATGGCAAAAGATAATCGAAATCAGATCAGTAATGCCGTCAACTCGGTAGCCTATTTAAGGGCCTTATGCTCGCTAGGTGTCTTAATACTTCTGTGTTGTACCGTTTTCTTTTTTACCCGATTGGGAACTTGGTTTACTTATGCTCAGCCAAATCAACTTGCTGACAGCCATGAGTTTTGGCAAGCTATGTGGACAGGATTCCAATTTGATGTAGCTATTATCATCAGACTTGGCGCCGTTGGTATATTAGCTAGTATTCTCTGCATTCCTCTACCGGTCGCTATCGCGAATTTTAGTTGGACGTTAAACCGCTATCTTGGCGGATTAATATTGCTCATGGTTATCTGGCTAGCCATGATTAACTTCACTTATATTGGGTTTTTTAATCGTCCAATTGACAGCTTTGCCTTTAGTGGTATGAATTACGGCGCACAAACTATCTGGCCAACAGTCAGCAGCCTGAATGCTTTTGAATTAAGATTGTTAATTTGTGTTGTTGCTACGCTAGTGATGTTTTGGCTGTATATCAAAATTGGTAAGAAGATAACCTTATCAATCAGAAACGTGACAATGGGTAGGGTCTACTTTATGAGTTTGGCCGTCATACTGCCTTTGCTTTTGATGGCAGTCCTCTCCCGCGGCAGCTTGTCAACTTCGCAACTCTCTCCAACACATCTTGTGGTGTCGTCAGAAACTGCCATCAATAATCTAGTGCCCAATGGAATTGTGGCTATTTATTACGGCTACCAAGACTTTAGGCGTTCAACGAATATTGAACATGCCTCTGATCAAAGCGGCCGAGAGCTATTTGAAGCATTTTTTGGGTCCCCAGCCGCAGATAGCGACTTATTTCCGCAATTTTTTACCCACACTGAACACTCGGCATTACTTGAAAAAAACCCACCTCATGTGGTGCTCAACTTAGTTGAGAGCATGGCAGAAGCACTGCTGAAGCCAACATTTAGCGGCGAGATCAACCTTGCCGGGGAGTTGCGTCAGCATTTAGAGACAGATTACTACTTTCCTCGATTTTTACCCGCTCATGATGATACCCAAAAATCCTTGATGAGTTTGTTGGTCAATACTGAGCACAGCAGCATCAGTCACGCTGCTTATCAGTATATTCCACTACAAACATCTGTCGCTAGGGTGTTCAAAAAGGCAGGTTATAAGACACTATTCGTGTATTCCGGTTTTGAGGAGTTGTCCAATCGCAGCGAGTACTTTAAAACCCAAGGCTTCGACGAATTTATTGGCGCACAACGATTAACTGAGCTCTATCCCGGAATGCACAACACAATCTGGGGAGGGGAAGATAAATTTTTATTTGATGAGGTATACAAGCAGCTATCTAATACCCAGAAGGGCGATAAACCACTGTTTATTGTTACCTTAACGGTTACTAACCATCCCCCCTACAAACTTCCCCTAGAGCACAGCTTAGATTTAACTGATATACCTCAACGCCTCATGTCTAGACTGCAAGATTTACCTGAGAAATCATTAGATACCTATCTTTACACTAACGATCAGTTAGGGCGCTTTATTAGTAAAATTAAGGCCAGTCATTTAAAGGAAACCACTATTATTGCGGCTACTGGCGATCACGCCGTTCGCGGCATGTACTTTAATACCGATGAACGTCTTCACGAAATTAGCGTACCGCTCTATCTGTACTTACCGCGAAACTATCAACCCAGCGGAGTCGTCGACACCCAACAGATAGCCTCGCACAAGGATATTATGCCGACGCTCTATAATAATGCCCTGTCTGAGGCTAGCTATTTGAATATGGGACGCGACCTATTGGACCCAAGTACTAAGCAATCGATTCATAACTTTGCCTACCATGCCGACTATGTGCTGGCGGATAACAAGGCTTATAGAAAGAATTGGACAACATTTTTACCGGGACAATTAGTGACTGCAGACTTCAAACTGACAAAAATGCCTATGATAGAGACCGATGAACCAGGAAATGGGGTCGTTTATAGTCAAGTATTAGACTGGCTTACCCGTTTTCAGATGCAACAAAGCCAAGCTGAGAGGAGTCCTGAGTAATCATTCAATCTGAGTAAAAAGGATTAACTTGTTAAATTAAAAAAGAGAGCTCTTCTATTAATGAAGAAAAGATATTAATGCCAGTGAGCAGCTACCCAAGTAGCGGGCTTGAAGCGCCTATACCACTTACCACTAACACCAGCGATGGCCTCATGGGGATCAGGTTTTCCGTGGAAGACTAAAACACGAGTATCCTCGGGCATCTCAGTTTCACGGGCGACGAAAAATGAAAATGGCTTAATGCAATGTCGCTTGAAGCTACGGCACCAATGATCAGGCCAATAAACCAAGGCATCCTTTGCCATTAATGCCGCGGAGAGATACTCCTGTTCATTTCGATGGCGCTGTTTAATCTCGTCAAACGATGCTTCAAACTGAGACAGCACCTCCGGGTGAGCGCCCACCTCGAACCTATAAACCGAGGAGTTACCCGTGCCATCTTTTTTGATCCAATCTTTGATAATCATCACCTCACCAGGATAATCAAAAAGATCATCAAGGCCGCCAGTAATAATAAGGTCTAGATCCAAGCAGAGTACTTTGCCTTTCAGGTCATAAAGCTCTTCGGCGAAAACGGCCAGTTTATTCCAACCTCGCTCAGGACCACCAAGGTCGACTGACAACTCGGGCAACGGAAATGATTCAATCTGTTCAGCAAGTCCTTGGCTGTCTTCGGTAAGACAGACAAAACGGAATTTACGCTGCATGTTGCGGGCGACCATGGAGTAGAGACGGTTGACATAATCGGCAGGATACTTGGTGCCCCACTTCATACAAAGCACGTTCACTATCTCTTCAGCATTCACTTTTAACGCCTGCTCATCAGTCATTTTGACATCACTCGAGTAAAACTAAGGTTATTGAACTTGGCTTAACTAGAAACCGGTGTCAGCCAGTTTGTGTACTTAGCATTTCCGCCTCGAACGACCTCAAAATAGGCTGCCTGAAGCTTTTCCGCGACCGGGCCTCGCTTTCCACTACCAACGATACGTCCGTCATACTCGCGAATAGGAACTACTTCCGCTGCGGTACCCGTAAAGAAGGCCTCGTCGCAAATGTACACCTCATCCCGCGTAATACGCTTTTCTCTCACTTCAATGCCATGGTCAGCAGCCAACTTAAAGATAGTATCTCGAGTAATCCCATCAAGGCAGGAGGTTAGATCTGGCGTATAAATAACGCCGTCGCGTACCATAAAGAAGTTCTCTCCACTACCTTCAGCCACATAGCCCTCATTGTCGAGCAACATCGCTTCATCGCATCCAGAGTCTAAAGCCTCTCGAAGCGCTAACATTGAATTTATATAATTACCGCTGGCTTTGGCCTTGCACATGGTGATATTCACATGATGCCGAGTATAAGAAGATGTCCGTACTTTAATACCCGCTTCCAGAGCTTCAGGAGACATATAGGACGGCCATTCCCAAGCCGCTATACCAACATGCACCTTTAAGTCTTTTGCCCGCAAACCCATACCCTCTGAGCCTAAAAACACCAGAGGGCGGATATACGCTTCTTTAAGATTATTAAGGCTGACGACTTCACGATGTGCCGCATTAATTTCATCCTGACTAAAAGGGACTTCTAAATGAAGAATTTTCGCTGAGTTAAAGAGGCGCTTTGTATGATCCTTAAGACGGTATATGCAGGTTCCCGAAGCACTATTGTGATAGGCGCGCACGCCCTCAAAAACAGCTAACCCATAATGCAGCGAGTGCGTAAGAAAGTGCGTCTGCGCATTGCGCCAATCAACTATCTTTCCATCCATCCAAATAAAACCATCGCGTTCTGCAAATGACATCTACCATTACCTCTCTTTAATTAATCTTTCAGCTACTGCTGTGTATTCGGTTTGAACATTCTCTACAAACACATGAATTTGTGTGTCGATAAATTGAGTGGCCAAGCAGAAAAATATTTTTTGATACGTTCCAGTATCGACCTATCCGCTTTTTTAAGGATGGCAGTATACCACCCTAAACATTCAACGTAGACCTGTTCTGGCGGTCCTAACAGCGAGGTAAATTGAACCACAAATTAAATACTCGCGATACCTTGATGTGGAGGACTAAATCGATAATTGTTGTTACTTTTGGCGGCCAACAATTGTTTTATTGCTGATGGCTTAATTTCAGCTCAAATACTGAGGATATTTCCGCAACCCGACAAAAAGTTTAAATAAATGGCTCATATAGCTAGTTATTTCTCGTTAATGACTCTTTTAAGTAAACTTAATAGCTCCGGTTGCTTATAATCGTTCCATGAATGATAAAAACTACGTTGATTTCTTTAGACAAACCTCGCCTTATATCCATGCTCACCGAGGTAAGACCTTCGTTATTGCTATTTCCGGCGAGGCTGTTTTAGCGCCAAATTTCCATAGTATGGTTCATGACGTAGCTCTGCTGCAGAGCCTCGGTATGCGTATAGTCCTAGTTCATGGAGCACGTCCACAGATTGATCGTCGACTCCAACTCTCCAATAAGAGTGCTGAATTCAAACAACATACTCGGGTGACTGATCTGGAGTCAATGCAATGTGTCAAAGAGGCTGTTGGTAGTACCCGCCTAACCATCGAGTCTGAACTTTCTATGGGCCTGCCAAATTCTCCCATGCATGGCGCTCATATCCGTGTGGTTGGTGGAAATTTTATAACCGCTAAACCTCTAGGTATTCAAGAAGGCATTGATTTTCAGCGCGCAGGTCAAGTTAGGCGCATTGACAGTGCGGCTATTAACGAGCAGCTGGAAAGTAGCTCGATGGTACTCATTTCGCCGATTGGCTTCTCGCCAACTGGTGAGGCGTTTAATTTAAGTTATCAGGACGTGGCCAGCCATGTCGCTATTGCACTTGGTGCCGAGAAACTTATCTTGATTAGCGAAGCTGGGGCCATTAATGATAAAGATCGATTGCTACGTAGCCTATCGCTGCCACAACTGGCAGAACTGCAAGAGACTTTAAAAGATGTTGAGCATTGTGAACTTTTAGGTGCTGCATCCCTTGCTTGCTATGGTGGTGTTGAGCGAGTACATCTCGTAGGTTATCAAGAGGATGGCGCACTATTGACAGAACTCTTTACTCGAGAGGGCAGTGGCACACTCATTATGAAGGAATGTGCGGAAGTTATTCGTCCTGCATCAATCGAAGATGTTGGTGGTATTCTTAGCCTCATTACACCTCTTGAAGATCAATCTATTCTGGTAAAACGTTCGCGAGAATTACTGGAGACGGAGATAGCCCGGTTTAAAGTAGTAGTTCACCCTGAGGGGCTTATTATTGGTTGTGCAGCGCTCTATCCGACCACCGACAAAACGGTTGGTGAATTGGCCTGTGTCGCAATACACCCAGAGTTCCATGACCAAGGAATTGGTGCTCGACTGCTCACTGAGATTGAGAGTGATGGCAAAGTAGCTGGTATTAGCCAATTATTAGTAATGACCACCACCACAGCACACTGGTTTCTTGAAAAAGGCTTTAGTGAGGCCAATATTCGTGATCTCCCTGAAAATAAACAATCTATGTATAATTATCAGCGAAATTCACGCATATTTTGTAAGGCCATTTAGACATAACGCAGGGTTCTGAGATTCTGCGCCGCCCATTGATTTAGTGAAGAATGGCGATACAATCAAAATTGCTGTTCCCAGCAATACTATCGACCTATTAATAGCGGATGAGCAACTAGAGGAGCGTCCTTAGGTCCAAGATAACCTCGGGTGGGAGCCGATAGAGGCGCCAGCAAGAAACGTTACCGTGGCACTCAAAGCTTACGCTAGACTGTCAACGAGTGCCGATAAAGGCGCCGTTCGCGATTTATCACAACTATGAGGATCTAAGCGATAGCGTGATAACGTGGTCCACAAAAAAGCCCAGCATTCACTGGGCTTTTTCTATTTCTAACTAATCGCCAACTTAAGCTTTACTGCAACCCGGTACAGTAGCACCAACATCACGAAGCTTTTGAAGTCTGCTGCCTTCGGCATTGGCAAACTTGATCCACTGAGCGGGATAACGTTTTGCTTTTTTGGTTTTGGCTGTTTTAACTGATTTATTGAAGGCCTTGACGGCATCCTTATAGCAATGCATGTTGATCAGCGCACTACCCATGGTGGCATAGTTAGTTGACGCATTTTTAACCTCGCCTTTCTTAGCTGCTTTCTGCGATGCTTTATACGCCTGCTTGTCCTTACCCAAATCCAGGTAAATAGAAGCAATGCGCGACTGTATTTCACCAGTGTCAGAATATTTGGACGCGTTTTCAAAGGCCTTTAACGCACTTTCAAGATTTTTCGCCTGCCACCAAGCCGAACCTAACACTTCAAGGTTCTTAGCAGTCTTTTCGATAATGTCGTCTTTCATGCCTTTTTCAATGATTCGCGCAGCACGATAAGGAACCTCGGCACCCAAGTACATGTAAGCCATACTCATCACTTGACTCTCGGTAGTCAGTTGATCGTTCATGTAAACCATTTCAGTGGCAACCAGCTGGTCAGTCTCACGCTCTTGAGAGCCGTACATACCACCCAACTGCTTCCAGTAAGTCCACTTAGGATAATGTGTTACAAGCTTCTGAAGAATAGATGTGACCTTCTTAAGATCATCCTTCTCATAATAAAGAACCCTTTGCAAAGACCACATGGACTCTTTCGGAAGTATCTCTTTGGCCTCTGCCTCTGCAATGGCGATTTCGACCATGACGAGCGCGTCCGCCTTTCGCTCTAGCTGATAGTAAAGCTGAGCGAGTAACATACGAGCATCAGCACCAACGATAATCGCAGCATCGATCCAAATCTCCATCTCTATAACCGCTAAGGCATATTCCTCTTGCATGGCATAGAACTGAGCAAGTGTGTAACGAGTATCTAGTTTAAGCTCTGGCGGGGTACCAATACCATCAACCACCAATCGGTAGTAGCGTATAGCTCCTTTGAAGTCATCCAAAGAATAAACAACATATCCCAGCATGTTCCAAACCTGAGTCTTTTCATAATCAGTGCTACAGGTCTTTGGACGCGCATCAATATCTAGCAGCATTTTCTTCGATTCTAACCAAAAAGGCGTTACGTTGACACCTTCTTCTGCCTCAGTGGCCATCGAAATCGGCCCCTTCTCACCCTGAACTCTGTCAAGCGCCTTAGCACAACTTTTGCCTACAGACTGGCGCTTGCGTGTTTTAACATCTTTATATTTAGGCTCTTTTTCCTCAGCTGCAACAGCGCTGTTAGCCAGAATAGAATCGGGGGAACCCACAGAAACTAGCATTGGCATTATGAACGCCACGCTCAGCACTAAGGATAAGAGCTTTAACTTACTGACCATCATGAACTCCCTATTTTTCCATCTGGAATGAGAACTTATAAAGCACATTAGGCACTTCTTGCCCAACACCATCTACGACTCTTGGGTTGTACTTGAGTTTCAATGCAGCCTTCACTGCGGCGCGTCCAAAACCCCAACCCTCTGGAAATTCTTCTACCATCACCGGATCGCGTACACCGCCAGTAGTAGTAATAATAACTTCTACCACAGCATAACCCTCTTTACCGCGTGTCTGAGCACGTCTCGGATATTGCGGCTGAGGGATATAAACTGGAATGTAATCCGAATCCCTAGAGAAGCTCCCAAGCCCTACCTGTAAATTTCCACCCACTTTTGGCGCAGACATATTCACAGCGTTATCAGGAATATCAAAATCTTGAGTTTCCTCTGGTATTTCTGGCGGTGGTGTTTCTGGCTCGTCGGGTTTCTTGACATTAGTTTCTTTGGCGTTTTCAGTTAAGTCCCTATCAACATGAAGAAAATCGGGTATCTTGATGATATCGCCTTCGTCTAGTTCTTTACTGCCAGAGTCGATCAACTTATACATTAAAATAATTAATGCAAAAGTGACGAGCATTCCAAGCACAGCAGATATTCCTAATCTAATTACAGGCATACTATTAACTCAGTCTGTTTCTACAGAAATGGCCACCGGAGCAATTCCGATATCGCGAGCGATATCCGCTACCTTGGCAACCGATTCAATATTGGACTCATTATCGGCTTGGATAACCATGCCGCCCTTTGGGTTTTCATTAAATAATCGAGTCAAGCTGATCTTCAATGCAGTGGGTTCAACCCGCTTTTTATCAATCCAGTATTCATTGGTGTCTGTTACCGCTACTAAGATACCGACTTTCTTATAAGACACTTCTGTCTCAGTATCAATTTTATTAACATCCGGTCCCGGAAGTTTAATAAAAGTTGCAGTAACAATGAAAAAGATCAACATAATGAAAACCACATCGAGCATCGGTGTCAGATCAATAGTCTGCCCTTGCTCTTGCGATTTACCTCTTCTATTGCGCATAGTTATTTCTCATTGGTATTGAAGCTGGACAACTAAGTATCAGTGGTCCATCGTCAAGTGATCTTCAAGGAGGTGTTTTTCCTGCTCGGCAACACGTTCGATATATGTCATGCCAAAAACCCCAGAAAGCGCCGCAACCATTCCTGACATAGTCGGGATTGTCGCCTGTGAAACACCGCCGGCCATAGCTTTGGCGTCTCCGCCTCCGGTGAACGCCATAACGTCAAATACCGTGATCATGCCGGTTACAGTACCTAACAGCCCAAATAGGGGAGCGATTGCGACGAGTGTCTTGATCATCATCATATTGGCATCAATTTCGATGCTCACCTCAGAGATTAGCTTCTCTCTGATCTGGTGAGCATGCTTTGACTTGCGTTCTTTGCGTGCTTCCCATGCGTCAAGAGCACTCTGAACTTCTAAACTGACACTGGACCGCAGATACCACATTCGCTCAAAAATCAGGGTCCACATAAAGAATAGGAGGACGACAATGGCCCAAAGGACCATGCCACCTGAATCCATAAATTTACCCATCTCCGCGAGCGTATCAACGAAAAACATCTTAGCGGCCCTCTACTGAACCAGCCACAATGCCAGCACTCTGCTCTTCCAGAACGTGGAGAATACGTTGTGCCTTCCCGTTAACTAAGGTGTGCATCAATACAGTAGGAATAGCTACAACCAGTCCAAGTACTGTGGTGATCAAAGCCTGGGAAATACCACCTGCCATCGCCTTAGGATCGCCTGCACCAAACAGAGTAATCATTTGGAAAGTAATAATCATACCGGTAACAGTTCCCAAAAGACCCATCAGCGGCGCAACCATTGAGATTACCTTCAATAGGTTGAGGCCTGATTCAATTTCTGGTCGTTCTTTTAGCACTGCTTCATGAAGCTTGAGCTCAAGCGACTCTGGGTCAAGACCCGGATTGTCAGCAGCGACTTGAAGGACTCTGCCCAAGGGGTTTGTCGTGTCTGAAGTACCCGACTGCAGCTGCGCACTAACCTTGCTAGACATACCCATCAGCACAACAAAACGCCAAGCAGCAAGGATAATTGCGAAGACAAATACGGCAGTAATAACATATCCAACGATGCCGCCAAAGTGCCAACGCTCAATCAATGTAGGCGTGTTAATAAGTGCTCGTAGCAGACCGCCACCAAGTGGGCCAGACGGATCTAGTCCCATTTTGGTAAATCCTGAGACTGCTACTTGCAGATCTGCAGCGTTCGATTGATGGCCAGATGGCTGACGAGCTAGCTCAGAAACCAAACCAGATTTAGGGCTGTACTCTAAGTACATTCCGTCAGCAACCAGATTGTAGGTACCAACTCGAACAACTTCCATCTCAGCTTGTTCGCCATTAGCCAATAATACCGAGCGATTGAACTTAACAACACGTGAGCTTTCGACCATTTCACGCTGTTGCTCGTACCATAGCTTTTCAATGTCTTGGATAGACGGTAGACGCGTGTCACTGCTCATTTTTGCAATTAACTCGTCTAGAAACTCAGTTCTACCCTGAATTTGAGAACTAACGATAGACTGATTGAGGTTGGCTCGAATATCACCAGCAGCACCCGTTAGGTGGCCAAACAGCTCTTTAAGAGAACCGAGACGCTTATCACGCTGCTCACGTAGCTTGGCGATCTCAATATCGTTGTCGCGGATTTTCTGTTCCAGACGGTCTGATCGACGCTCTTCTTTAACCTTCGAATTCTGAGCGTTTTTGAGTAACTGACCCTGCTTGCGCTGATCGCTTTTAAAGTCCGCTTCACGGCCTCTAGAATCTGCGGATTCAGAGATAGATGAGCTTTCAATCATCTGTAACAATTCATCTAAGCTCTTAGCGTCTTGAGCCAAGGCTGGGACGCTGATTGCAGCTGCAGCAACAAAGGCTGCGAAAATGTTAACCATTTTAGTTTTCATTGTGCTGCCTCCGGCGCTGTAATGGGCATTTCTATGACGTCCTGCGGAATTATTTTCTTCGCCATTCTGATACCTTGATCTACGGGTCGACGATACTCCGAACCTAATGTTTCCCAAGATCCAGTCGCCTTATTCCATGCGCCTGTCTGAGATTTATCCTTTGTTTGATACATCAAAGCAACCCGACCAATGCGAAGCATCTCGACCTCGACCTCAGATCCGTCTGCGTTGATATCGACCATGTCTCGATATGACTCTAACGACAGGCTGTACTCTGACTCAATATCATAGAGCTCTAGGATTTGACGAAATTTTTCTGCCGCTGAAAACTTGGCGCTATCAAGATTCACATTTAAATCAGCAACCGCGTCAAGACGCATTTCCTTCTTAAATGGCATATCCAGAGCAACAAAGTCTTCCAAACCAGCAAGCATGGAAATCATGAGAGGAGAAACACCTCTCTCAATAACCGTGGCGTTGGCAATCGACTCTTTTAACTCGACCATCATTTGATCCTGGCTGGCAATCTGGCGATCCAACTGAGAGTTGTATACACGCAATGATTCGATTTGCTTGTTGACCTGTTTAAATTCTTGCAGAAGCCCATCAGTTTGATCTGCGATTCGATCAACTTTAGTCTGCGACGTTTTAGCTGATTGAACCTTGGTGGCTCCAGCTTTAAGCACATCGTTCACTTCAGTTGCCTGAACTGCAGTTGCAGTCAGACCACTGATAAGAGCGCCGATAAGTGCCAATGCTTTTAGTGGTTGCTTGTTCATAGTTCCCTCAATTTGGGTCTACCGGTTTAGTGGTTCATTGGCACTTTTAAAAAGCACCTTATTTCGAAAGTAACTCGAATTTTTTATTCGAGGTGTCTTTTTAACAGCGTCTAGAATAAGAAGCAATTTGGTTGCATGTAAAATGTGACTTTCAGCACTTAAGTTTGACATTTGTTACCTTAGGTAACGTTTTAAGCCAACATGTCTCTTTGAAAGCCTAAGGTACGCTTATAGATCGATTGAAATAGTATTTATGGTATTAAGAGCACTCTATTTCGCGACGATCTAATATGACAAATTGGTAGCCATAACTACCGGTAACCTCTGGAAGTTTCACATGAGTGCGCTGCCACTGTTGACTGTCGATAGCCGGGAAAAAAGCATCTCCCGCGATATCTGCGTCCACTTCGGTCACATACAGGCGATCAGCCACGGTCATTGTCATGCGATATATCTGCTCACCGCCAATCACCATCACTTCATCTGCCCCACTATTTGTGCAGGCTTTACGGGCAAGTGATAAGGCATCATCTAGCGTTGTTGCAACCTCGATCCCAGGGGCGGACCAGCTAGCATCCCTGGTGAGTACAATATTGGTTCTGCCAGGCAGCGGTCGGCCAATCGAGTCATAGGTTTTACGGCCCATTATCAGCGGCTTACCCATGGTTACTGATTTGAAATATTGAAGGTCATCCGGCAAATGCCAGGGCAACTTATTGTCTACCCCAATAACGCCATTCCGGCTAACCGCAACGATAAGCGACATCTTCATAATTTAAACCTTGTTAGACGGCAACTGGGGCCGAAATAGGCCCGTGCGACTGATAGTTTTGCAGCTCAAAATCCTCATAAACAAAATCAAATAAACTGTTTACTTGCGGATTAATTTGCAACGTAGGTAGATCAAAAGTGGTGCGCGATAGCTGCTCATCGACCTGTTCCATGTGATTGGAATAAAGATGCGCATCACCGAAAGTATGTACGAAATCTCCCAACTTCAAACCAGCTACCTGAGCGATCATCATAGTGAGCGCAGCATAGGACGCAATATTAAAGGGCACCCCGAGGAACACATCAGCACTCCGCTGATAGAGCTGGCAACTTAAACGACCCTCGACAACGTAGAACTGAAAGAGGCTGTGGCAGGGTGGCAAACCAGACTTAACCATCACTGGGATATCTTGCGGGTTCCAAGCAGATACAATAAGGCGCCGCGAGTCTGGGTTAGACTTAAGGTCACTCATAAGTTGTGCTAACTGGTCAACCCCGCCAAAATTTCGCCACTGCTTACCGTAAACTGGACCAAGGTCACCATACTTATTAGCAAAGTCCTGGTCAGCCATAATCTGTTGCGTAAACTCACGCATCACAGCACGCCACTCCGCTGAGTACATAACTAGATGTTTATCCTGACCTGTTTCACGCAACCAGTTCTGATAGGGCCAATCATTCCAAATACCAACACCATTCTCGATCAAATATCGAATGTTGGTATCCCCTCGAATAAACCATAGTAGCTCGTGAAGAATAGACTTTAAGTGCACCTTTTTACTGGTGACAAGAGGAAATCCGTCGGCCAAATTAAAGCGCATCTGATGCCCAAATATACTTACCGTTCCAGTACCAGTGCGATCTTCTTTCCTAACACCATGGTCACGGATATGTCTCACTAAATCCAAATATTGCTGCATTAGGTTTTCCCCACTGACGATTGCCCCAGCGTGCCGCGAATTGATGCACGCATAAACCACATACCCAACAAAATCATTGGAATACACAGCGTCTGTCCGCGGGTCATCCAGTTAAATGTTTCCATTAACGCCGACTGCCCAGCAAACTGAGCGTCCGGCTGACGAACAAATTCAATGGTAAAGCGAAACGCGCCATAGAGCATTAGGAACAATCCGGTGACTTCCCCATAAAGTCGAGGCTTACGCGCATACCAATTAATAATAAAGAACAGCACTAGGCCCTCCAAAGCCGCCTCATAAAGCTGCGAAGGATGTCTGGCCAGTTGTTGTGGGTCAGCCGGAAAGATCATGGCCCAGGGCACATCGGTAGGACGCCCATAAAGCTCTTGACCTATAAAGTTTCCTATTCGCCCGAAAAATAACCCGGTTGGTACTAGGGGGGTAGCAAAATCAGTCAAACTCAGAAAAGTAATCTGATACTTGCGGCTATAGATAAGGAGGGCCACAGCAACGCCAATTAAACCGCCATGAAAAGACATGCCGCCTTCCCATATACGCACTAACATCGCCGGGTCAGCCAGCCATTTGTCCGCACTGTAAAATAGCAGGTAACCCAAACGACCACCCAAAATCACACCGAACGCGCCGTAAACGATTAAGTCCTCTACCTGCGTTTTTTTCACTGGAGACCAAGGTCTCTGGCTATTACGCATGGCTAAAAACCAGGCAACAACAAAAGCCAAAAGGTACATGATTCCGTACCAGTGAATTTTCATCGGGCCGATTGATAATGCCACTGGATCAATAATTGGATAAGACAGCATTGAGAGGAACGCTCCGCAAATTTAAGACCTTGATGATAACGGTTTATCGATGTTACTGCCAAGAATGATGACGCCCTGAAGAATAAAAAGTTATACTGAATCGTATGTGTTTACTCGCCTTTGCTTACAACCATAATTCAGATGCGCCATTGATAGTAATCTCTAATCGAGATGAGTTTTATCAACGCGCCACGCTGCCAATGCACTGGTGGTCGGAGTCTGGAATACTTGCTGGTCGCGACCAGCAAGCTGGGGGTACCTGGCTTGGCCTATCAAAAAATGGCCGATTTGCCGCAGTAACCAATTTTCGTGACCTGCATCGTAATGGTGCCCCATCAAACAGCCTGCGTTCTCGAGGTGATTTGGTTACCGCATTTCTCTGCGCATCTGAGAATGTTCATGACTGGACTGACTCATTGGCCGAGACCTGCTCGGAATATGGCCCATTTAACTTGGTTGTTTATGATGGTCAGGACATGGTTTATGTTAATAATCAAGGCGACCCAAAGCGAACTTTAACCTCTGGTGTGTATGCTCTGAGTAACCACCAGCTAGATAGCCAGTGGCCCAAGGTAGATCATGCCCGAGATCAACTGGACAAGGCTATTACCAACAACATTGTAGGCGACCATTCTCTTCCAACGTTATTAACCGCACTTTCCTTAGAAAAAACCTATGCGTTTAATCTCCTGCCTAACACCGGCATACCTGCAGACTGGGAGGAAAAACTTTCCTCCCCTTTTATTGTCTCCGACGGGTATGGCACCCGAGCAGCTACCGCTCTTATAGTATCTACAAAAGGAAAGGTTAGCGTGGCTGAGCAAGGCTATGAAGACGGTCAGAAGATCAGCTTTAACCAATTTAGCTATACTATTTCAGACGATTAACTTTGCACTTTTAGCAATGCGCTTAGGGCTTGCTACCCTGAGTAATTTCGATACTTCAGGGCTCTTAAGAGCATCAGACAAAAAGTCTACAATCTGCTTTGAACTTGACATTTTCAGTGCTTTTTTTGCAAGTACCTGGGCATCTTTTTTGGTGACGTTAAGAAGCATTGACTTGACCCTAAGTAGGCTGCTGGCATTCATAGACAAAGTCTCATAACCCAGACCTAAAAGAACTACGGCGCTAAGTGGATCTCCCGCCATTTCGCCACAGATACTTAGCTGACAATCAACACCAGCCGCTTGCTCATGAATCTGCTTAAGCGCTCTCAAAACACTGGGATGCAAACTATTGTAAAGCTCTGCCACCCTTGGATTATTGCGATCCACGGCCAATAGATATTGGGTTAAATCGTTAGTCCCCACCGACAAGAAGTCAACTCGACGGCCAATTTCTTTTACCTGATATACGGCTGCCGGGACCTCAATCATGGCACCGACGAGAGGGCGCTTAAGTATAAAGCCTTCTTCAACCGTTAGCTCTTGGTAAACACGATCAATAAGCTGTAATGCCCTGTCAAGTTCAGGGATATTGCTGATCATTGGTAACATGATGCGCAAGTTTCCGATGCCTTCGCTGGCGCGCAGCATTGCCCTAATTTGTACTAAAAATATCTCAGGATGGTCCAGTGAAATACGGATTCCTCGCCAACCTAAAAAAGGATTTTCCTCTTCAATCGGGAAATAAGGTAGGTCCTTATCTCCTCCTATGTCGAGGGTTCTCATAGTCACCGGCCGTGGTGCAAAGTCCGTCAACTGCTGCCGGTATATAGCGACTTGCTCATCTTCAGTAGGAAAACTTGAACGCATTAAAAAAGGCATTTCAGTTCGGAAAAGTCCCACCGCTTCGGCACCACTGCGCAGTGACCTAGCAGTATCTTGACGCAAACCTGTATTCACCCACAGAGAAAACCTCTTACCATCAGGCGTATGACAAGGAAGATCTCGAAGCTTCTCAAGATCCTTAGCAAACAACTTTTCTTCCCGCTGACGCTGCAGATAATGACGGCGTACAGTTCGCGTTGCTCGACTGACAATATCCCCTGTAGAGCCGTCGACGATGAGCTCTTGCCCATCAAGCTCCACCCACGGCAATGCTACGGCTCCCATCACAGTAGGAATACCCAGAGCGCGCCCAACAATAGCCATGTGCGAATTACTCGACCCCTTCAATGAAATAATGCCGACCAAGCGATTAACGGGAATATCTGCCAGTGCGGTTGCTGACAAATCTTCTCCAACCAATATAATGCGCCGAGGAAGCGGCGCTTGTTCTCGATCTTTTGCCTGCAAGTAACCCAGCACTCTCTTACCTAAATCGTTGACATCCGCTGCTCTCTCCCTGAGGTATGCATCTTCCATTTTTTGAAACGTTCGTACATGCTTGAGAATCACTGTACTCCAAGCACTTGCGGCAACTTGGCCCATCTTAATTGCGCCTATAACTTCATTCAGCAGCACTCGATCATCGAGCAAGCGGATATATACGTCAAAGAGAGCGAACTCTTCAGCACTGAGTTTATCCGCCAATCCGGCACCTAAATTGCGCATATCCCGCTTGGCGGCCTTCACCGCATCGCGAAATCGTTGTATCTCTGCTTTAGGATTATCAGTGAGTCTTTGAGGCACCGCTTTTAAATCAGCATGAGTAGTGACTAGCACTGCTCGACCAATTCCCACCCCTGGCGAACTAGGAATGCCGGTAAATATAGCCTCTTTGCTTTTACCTCGTCCGGCTGATGCCAGTTGCCGTAGGGCGCCAGTCGCCTCTGCATGAGCAATAGCACCGGAGAGCTGTGCGCATACGGTGACCACAAAAGCTTCCTCTTCGGAGGCGAACCTACGCCGTGTTTCCTGCTGAAGAACGAGTACCCCGAGAACCTTTCGGTGGTGAATGATCGGCACTCCTAAGAAAGAATGAAAGGGGGCTTCACCGGTTTCCTCAAAATAACTAAAGTTAGGATGCTGATCGGCATCTTGAAGGTTAAGAGGCTCTTCCTTTACCGCAACCAACCCTACCAAGCCCTCCCGCATCGCCAGCCTTACTTTGCCAATCGATTCTTGGCGCAGCCCCTCTGTAGCCATGAGGACATAGCGCTGGTCCGCGTCATCAAACAGGTATACCGAACAGACTCCTGCATTCATTGCTCCACGAACTTCTTTGACAATAATAGCTAGGACTTCAGGAAGGCTGCGAGCACTGTTAACCTCTTGAACGATAGTCCTAAGCGAGGCTAACATACTTAAGCACCTCCAGATTGCTGCTCAAAGCGCATGTTTTTTTCAGAAAACTCTTGCAGTGCATGACGGTAGACATTGCGTTTAAAGGAAACCACCGCATTAATTGGATACCAGTAATTAACCCATTCCCAGCCATCAAATTCTGGTGTTCCGGAAGTATCAAAACTCACTTTGGAAGCATCTCCTGTGAGCTCAAGAAAGAACCATTTCTGCTTCTGCCCAATGCATAGAGGCTTCGAGTTTTTGCGTTGCATTGACACTGGAATTCGATAACGCAGCCATTTCTTAGTGCGCTGAATGATTCGTACATCTGAGCGTTCTAAACCGACCTCTTCGTAGAGCTCTCGATAAAGTGCTTGCTCTACCGACTCTCCCTCATCGATACCGCCTTGGGGAAACTGCCAGGCCTGCTGGCCAAGTCGCTTGGCGAACAGCACTCTGCCGAGTCCATCGCTGATAACAATAGCAATATTTGAGCGAAAACCGTCTTTATCAACCACTGTACGTCTGCCTCTAAGATTGCCTGAGTTTGGCCTTGCATTGTTCCATAATCTAGGGTTTTCAGCAATTTTCTCTTGAGCAGCGTGACTATGATCGCTATCCTGCATAACAGAAAAATCACTCAGGCTGTCCAATGCCCCTAGCAATTTTTGATTTAGACAATACCCTCATTGCTGGTGACAGCGATTATAGCTGGGGTGCATTTTTAGTTGCCCAAAAAAAGGTTGATCAAGCACTTTACAAAAGCATGAATGAGCAATTTTTTGCTGACTATGAAGCAGGGACATTGGATATCTTGGCGTATCTTGCGTTTTCATTAGCCCCATTAATTGGTATGTCCGCATCTAACCTAGAGCAACTGCATAGCAAATTTATGGATGAGGTGGTTCAGCCAATGAAATTACCGAAGGCATTAGAGTTAATTGAAAAGCATCGGCAGGCCGGTGATCGGCTGCTAGTCATTACCGCCACAAATCGCTGTATTATTGAGCCCATCGTGCTTTCCTTAGGTATTGATGAATTCCTGTCTACCGAACCAGAGTTCGTTAATGGCCGCATCACTGGAAAAATAGTAGGCACCCCCACTTTCCGTGAAGGCAAAGTAGAGCGATTAAATGCTTGGCTAGAAGAGAACCATGAAACACTCAGCGGGAGTTACTTCTATAGCGACTCGATCAATGACTTGCCGCTTTTGTCCGCAGTAGACAAGCCTGTGGCCGTTGATCCAGATGATAGTCTACGTCAAATGGCAGGAGAACAGGGTTGGGACATAATATCACTACGTGATTAGTCGTCCTCTTTAGCCAGTAGGTACTCATCTGCATTCATCATGTCATCTAACTCGTCGGGGTTAGATAACCTCACTCGGAACAACCAACCGTCGACATACGGTGATTGATTTATTGTCTCTGGCTGATCCTCTAACGCTGGGTTGATCTCAACAACTTCACCGGTTACTGGAGAATAAATATCCGAAGCCGCCTTAACTGACTCAACCACCGCAATCTCAGAGCCGGCATCTATACCGGCTCCCTCCTCGGGAAGCTCAACATAGACAACATCGCCAAGAGCCGCCTGCGCATGGTCAGTAATACCTATTACTACAGTCCCGTCACTCTCCAAGCGCGCCCACTCATGGCTGGAGGCATATTTTAATTCTACCGGTAAATCACTCATTGTTACCCTCTAATTTGTCTTGCATATGACACTGATTATTTTAGCAGCATGTTTCCTGTCGGCTAGCTTAAAGGTTATTACTCAAGGCCTCAAGAGACAAAATAATACTGTGCTACTAGCCTAAAGTTAATTAATTTTGTTACACTCCGGCCGATACAACCACGGCAAGACAGGAGTTTTGCTTGAGCTTTTTAAGGAGTTAAAAAATCATGTCTCATATCAAATTACACTTAGCCTTTTCCCTTATCATCCCTCTTTCAGCAACCTCCTCGGCAGACGAAATTATTCTGGTGAATGGCGATATTCTTCAGGGAACACAAACAGAAATAACAGACACGCATATTATTTGGAACACTGACAACTTTGGTGCTTTGAGTATTGCAATAGATCAGGTACTTACCGTTAGTGGAGTACCTCTATCCAACACCCCTGCCGAAGTTGACCAAGCGCTTCCAGAAGAGATGGCTTTAGCTGACATAAAGGGATTTTTTGGTGAATCCTTTGTTGGAAGTACAGCTGTATTTGGCAACATATCCAGTGGTAATGATGAACGCAATGAGTGGGGTATAGACACAGAAATAAGCTGGCTAAATGACGATCTTCGTCATCGCTCAATTCTTAGCTATGAAAGTAAGAGTGCGGATGACAGCGAAGCTGCGGTTAAATATCTGCTAAGTCACTCGGTGGACTGGTTCTTTAAAGACACCTGGTTCTGGAGTAATAAGGGCTCTATCGGCGCAAATGATAATCGCAGTATTGATAGCGCTTACACAATAGGTAGTAATGTTGGCAATCAATTTTGGGACACGGACCAGGGCTCGCTTTTAGCAGAAACAGGTTTGGTCTGGATTAGTGAGACATTTCTTGATGGGTCAAAAGACGACAGAATGACCGTAAGCTGGTCCAGTGACTACAGCAAACTGCTGTTTGAACAGGTCCGACTGTCCCACTCCCATCAATTATTAGTAGCCATTGAAGATACTGACAATTCACAGTTTTTGGCTGATATCGGTTTTGATTTCCCGTTAATTGACAACCTATTTACTAAGATCTCTCTAGAATGGGCCTACGATAACCAGCCCGTTGTCGGCGTGGAAAAAATCGACCGTAAACTAAATCTTGGTGTGAATTACAGTTGGTAACTACAAACGTACTTCTAGCGGCGGCTCATTTAGCGCCCCTAGTTGCTCGCGCAGAGCGAGTATGTGGTCGCTCCAATAGCGAGGGGAGTCAAACCAAGAAAATGCACGAGGAAATGCAGGATCGGTCCATCGTCTTGCAATCCAAGCGCTATGGTGCATGATTCTTAATGTGCGAAATACTTCAATTAATCGTAATTGCCTATAATCAAAGTCATAAAACTCTCTGTATCCTTTAATGATTTCAGCCATTTGCGCCGTCTGCTCCTGTCGATCTCCAGATAGCAGCATCCAAAGATCTTGGATTGCTGGGGCCATGCGCGCATCATCAAAATCGACAAAATGCGGGTAGTCATCGCGCCACAGAATATTGCCTGAATGGCAGTCTCCATGTACACGGATATTATTGACCTCGCCATAATCAGCAAGGATCCGGTCAATAGCTTTTAGCACATCAAGCGCTAATGAATCATAAGCAGGACTTAACTCTTTGGGCATAAAATCTTTACTAATAAGCTCATAGGAGTCCCAGCCAAAATTTTTGGCGCTTAAAGTAGGTCGATATTTAAACGATTGCGCTGCACCAATCCCATGGAAACGTCCTAACAAGCGACCTAAGATAAATAGATTGTCTAAATTATCTAATTCTGGTGCTCGCCCTCCCTTGCGCTCATACAGTGCAAACCGAAAACCTTCGTGGTGGCTAATGCTATTTCCTTGGCTGTTGAGCCAAGGGCAAACTACCGGAAGTTCTTGCTCCTGTAACTGAAAGCAGAATTGATGTTCTTCAAAGATCTGCTCGTCGGACCATCGTTCCGGACGATAGAACTTGGCAATCATGGGTGTTTGATTTTCAATACCTATTTGATACACGCGATTTTCATAGCTATTAAGCGCTAAAAATCCGCCGTCCGACAGAAATCCTTGGCTCTCGACCGCATCGATTAATAAATCGGGGGTTAACCTATCAAAGGGATGATTACCGCTTTCACTCATAAACTCTAATCCAAACTGGGTTTTGCACGCATATTTTTCTTCTTGCCGTGCTGGGCTTTTTTGTCCATGCGTCTCAACTGAGAACCACGCGTTGGCTTAGTCGGCCGTCTAGATTTAGCAACAAACCCGGCTGACTGAATAAGTACTTTTAGCCTAGACAACGCTTCTAAGCGGTTTTTATCCTGACTGCGATAACGTTGAGCCTTGATAATAACCACCGCATCTTTTGAAATCCGTTGATCGCTAAGCTGCAATAATCGCTGTTTATAAAAATCAGGCAATGACGATTGTCCAATATCGAAACGCAGATGAATCGCCGAAGATACCTTGTTGACATTTTGACCTCCAGGACCCTGAGCACGTATTGCCGAAAAGACGAGCTCTGCATCTGGAATCGACACACTACCAGAAATTACTAACATTATTCACTGGGCTCGACAAAACTGAACCGCGGAACCTGTTGTCCGTCAATATCCACCAGTTCCTGGAACATATCTAAGGGTCTCACCCACATGCTGTAATCGCCATATAGAGTACGATAGACCACCAATTCCTCACTCGTCTCACTGTGTGTCGCAACCTCTATCACTTGATACAGATTGCCTTTGTAGTGTTTGTAAATACCTTTGGCAATCGTCACGCTGAAACAACCTCGCCCTTGCAGTGAATGAGATCCGATAATTCCAGGGCTAACTTATCCCCCACCTGTAACGGTCCAACACCGGCTGGGGTGCCGGTTAAAACTATATCACCGGGCAACAGGGTAAAGAACTGGCTTATATAAGCTAGTAGTGGAAGAACCGGGTTGAGCATATCCGAGGTATTGCCATCCTGCTGAAGCTGACCGTTTTTATACAGCCGTATTTGTTGGTTTTGTAAGTCACCCACATGGATTCTAGAAACAAATCCAGAAGATGGGCAGGCGCCATTAAAGGCCTTTGATTTTTCCCATGGCAACCCGTTATCTTTTAAGTCTTGCTGAATATCTCGCAAGGTTAAATCTAAACTTAGCCCAACGCCTGTTATTGCTGCCGCCGCTTCGTCTTCACTACAGTTGGTTAGCTTTTTACCCATCAAAAGACTCATTTCAGTCTCAAAATGACATTCCCCTAGATCAGTAGGAATGATTATCTCGTTATCAATAGCAGCTAGAGCAGTGCTCGGTTTAATAAAAAGAACTGGCGAAGTAGGTAGCGGATTATTTAGCTCTCGCGCATGGGCGGCATAGTTTCTTCCCACACAAACGATCTTTCCTAAAGGAAGATCCCATTCTTTCCCATCAACAAAATGACTGTACCTGTGCATATAAAGATTCCGTTTTTAATAGCTGACCGCAATTTTAAGCACAGCCTATAACGTTGGTGTTAAGCAACCATCGTTTTGTTGTCATTCAGATATATGGCGCCTTTGGCTATCCGATATACCAACCAAATAGTCACCAGCGCCCCAGTAAACCAACCAAGAAGAACCAGCCATGTCAGAAGCGCAATTATGGTCCATAACAAGCCAAACCAAAAGGTATTGATTTGCCAGCGAAAGTGGCCCTCTAGCCAGCTCCCACGAACATCATCTCGTTTGATGTAGTTAATAATTACCGCCGCAATCGCGGTCAGCCCGCCAGTTAAAAAGCCCAGGGCAAGTAATATATATATCAACATAGTGACATTTTTATTACTGGATTCCGTCTGTAAATCATCTTCAGTAAATAACGGTTCACTCATCATTAACTCTCTGTTTGTGCATAGGCATTAATGCTCTTCCACCGCAAATAGTTTACCGGGGTTTAGTATGCCATTCGGATCAAATACTGATTTCACAGCTCGCATCAGGCTAATTTCACTAGCGGACCTAGAGTAGTGCAAATAGTCTCTTTTCAGCAACCCAACACCGTGCTCAGCACTCACACTGCCCTCATACTTGGCCAGTAGCTGACCAATTTCATTACTCACCGCGGTACATTGAGTTACAAAATCATCACTCGAAAGATCCTCTGGCTTGAGAATGTTAAGATGCAAATTACCGTCACCAATATGGCCATACCAGACAATTTCAAAATCGGGATAACGCTGTTCTACCAATTCATTCACCTCGCCGAGAAAGCCCGGCATTCTGGAAACACGTACTGAAATATCATTTTTGTAAGGCTGAAATTCCCATAAAGTTTCAGAAATATCTTCTCTAAGTTTCCATAATGCGGATGCTTGGGACAGACTTTGACTGACAACGCCGTCTAATACCCAACCCTGCTCTGCGCAGTGTTCAAAAAGACTCATGGCGAGTTCAAGCACTTCCCTGTCTTTGATCTCGAATTCTAACAGCGCATAAAATGGCGCTTTAGTATCAAAAGGGATCGCATGCCCTTGATGGACAACAACCTTATCCAGCGCAAGCTGCGAGAAAAACTCAAAAGCGGTCAGATCAATCTTAGACGTAAAGGCTTGAAGTACATCTAAAATAGCCGGAAAATCGTCAATTCCGAGCACCATTACCACTGTCTCTTCAGGCGCTCTAGTGAGCTGAATGGTAGCTTCACATATCAGCCCAAGAGTACCCTCAGAGCCAATAAACAAATGACGGAAGTCATAACCGGTATTGTTTTTCATTAATCCCTGATTTAATTCTAAAACATCACCAGCACCGGTGACCACCGTTAAGCCTGCCACCCACTGGCGTGTCATTCCATAACGAATGACATTAATGCCACCGGCATTAGTTGCAATGTTTCCGCCGATTTGACTAGAGCCCGTGGAAGCAAAATCAACCGGATAAAACAGGCCTTGATCAACCGCAAAGTTTTGTAAATTTTCGGTAATCATCCCTGCACCAACCGTCACGGTGCGATCTAAGGGATTAAATTCTTGGATATTATTTAAACGGTCTAAAGCCACCACAATCTCACCGTCCTTGGCAACCGCGCCACCACTTAATCCAGTGCGACCACCCGAAGGAACAATAGCTAAATTAAGCTCCTTGGCCAATAAAACAATCTGCTGAACCTCCTTAATAGAGCCCGGCAAAACAACCGCACAGGGGTTTGCCTGCCAAACCGTGGTCCGATCAAGGCCGTAATGCTGAAAATCTTCTGCTGCCAAAAGTAATCGATCTTCACCGACGATAGTTACCAACTGTTTTAATATTGACGGTGAGAGCATAAAAACCTTAGTGAGTTCGATATTTACTGACTACAACATACAAACTTTTATCATACCATATTGCTCATTTTTTACAGCATCTAGGCAGGACCAGCGCAGAGATTAACGCCGCCTAGAGGTGCCAGAAAGCAAGGGGCGATATCGCCATGAATAGCTTTGCTGTGTTTATTCGTATTTCAGTGAAAGACAGCACGCGCGTGATTTACCCGCAAAAACCGCTGCAATATTGAGCAAAGAGCCTTTTTTTCGTGAGAATTTCAGCTAAATGGCCCTTTTTTAGGGTTTAACTGAAACAAAATTGGCAAAATCCATAAAAACACCATACACTACCGCGCTCGTAAGTCTCTATTTATGCTAATTGAAGCGGTAGGCTACGAAATGTTTCAGTTGTAAATTTTTGCGATTGGAAGATATTGGCTAGCCCCGTTATGAGGCTGGATATTTTTAACGCCTTAAACGGTATAAAATTTTAAAGTGAGGTTATTATGTCAGGGGAAAGAGTTTCTGGCACTGTCAAGTGGTTCAACGACAGTAAGGGTTTTGGATTCATTGAGCAAGAAGGCGGCGGTGATGTATTTGTTCACCACAGCGCAATTCAGGCTGAAGGTTTCAAATCATTGAAAGAAGGTCAGGCAGTAACGATGGAAGTTACTCAAGGCCAGAAAGGCGCTCAAGCTGAGAACGTAGTTGCCGATTAATTTCTGCCGCTGTCGTTAGATAGCTGTAAGAAAATTTTCGAAAGCCCCAAATTTATTTGGGGCTTTTTTTTGGACTATGATATTAGTCCAACCGAGCGTCCAAAAAAAATCCCACCATAAAGGCAGGATTTTTTAATTTTGTGAGAAACCTCCCACAGCCTAACCAATGACTACTTGATCTTAGCTTCTTTATAAATCACATGCTTGCGGATTGTGGGATCATATTTCTTAATCTCCATCTTCTCCGGCATGTTTCGCTTGTTCTTATCAGTCGTGTAAAAATGCCCAGTACCTGCACTGGATACTAACCGAATTTTCTCTCTCGCTGATTTAGCCATTAGTAAACTCCTTAAACTTTCTCGCCATGAGCACGGAGCTCAGACAGGACATTTTCAATACCTTTTTTATCGATGATGCGCATTCCCTTGGTAGAGACACGCAGCTTAACAAAGCGCTTCTCTGCCTCAACCCAAAATCGATGGGTGTGAAGGTTTGGCTCAAAACGACGACGTGTTCTGTTTTTTGCATGAGATACATTATTTCCAGCCATTGGGCGCTTGCCTGTGACCTGACATACTCTGGACATTTATCCTGCCTCTAAATTCGATTATTGTCTAAGGAAAACTCCTTTTGACAAAAGGTTTCCAAAAAATTACATCCTTGTTCAAAGGGTGTCCCCGCAAGGAGGCGCGTTTTATACCAGAAAGCCAATCCTGAATCAAACGAAAACGCTTTAATCGGCATAATTTTACTACTTATCGTCGAATCTTAGCCAGATTACATTTTACCTTGGTTTGCCAAAGAAGTTATATCGCCCCTGCCAACAATAAAATGATCCAGTAAACGAATGTCCACCAAGGCAAGTGCCGCCTTAAGTCGATGGGTTATAGCGACGTCAGCATTACTCGGTTCGGACACTCCCGATGGATGATTGTGGGCAATAATGACTGCGGCGGCATTCTTTTGCAGGGCCAATTTCACGACCTCTCGGGGATGTACTGAGGTGACATCAATCGTGCCGTGAAATAACTCATGGTAACCCAATAGCTGATTCCGTGAATCTAGGAGTAGCACACTGAAAACCTCACGCTGATAATCACGCATCTGAACAGACAGATAATCTTCAACCTGTTTGGGGCTGGTAAAGATATCATTATCACGTAATTGCTCAGCTAAGTAGCGCTCGGTTAACTCTAAGGTCGCTTTAAGCTGACAGTACTTTGCAACACCCAATCCCTTAACTGAACAAAAACTGGTTTGATTCGCACTGAGCAAAGAACCCAGGCCTCCAAAGTGGGTTAAGAGCTTAGAGGCTAAATCGATAGCGCTCATACCTGAGACCCCTGTACGCAAAAATATCGCTAATAACTCCTGATCAGAGAGCGCCTTGGAACCCTTTTCTAAAAGCTTCTCGCGGGGCCTTTGATGCTTAGGCCATTGATGTATAGCCATAGTAAGTCCTTTTTATCACTATAGAATTCCTTTCTATAATGTTATCTTAGACTGCTAAAAGTGGAGTGTATGGATTTTAAATGTGTAGCTTGTCAAACAAACGAATAATTGTTGGCGTTACCGGTGGCATCGCTGCTTATAAAAGTGCTGAAATTGTCAGGCGTCTCCAAGATAGAGGGGCCGAAGTGCGCGTGGTCATGACACCGGGCGCCGAAGAGTTTTTACGGCCACTAACAATGCAAGCACTATCAGGTCATCCGGTGCATGTTGGTTTACTCGATGAAAAAGCAGAGGCGGGGATGGGCCATATTGAGTTAGCTCGCTGGGCAGATTTACTATTAATCGCTCCCGCTAGTGCCGACTTTATGGCCACCATGATGCATGGCAAAGCAGATAGCTTGTTGGCCGCGGTCTATCTTGCAACACCGGCGTTAGTTGCTATTGCTCCGGCCATGAACCAAAGGATGTGGCGTCACCCTGCAAATATGGACAATGTTGAAAAGCTAGCTCAGCGCGGGGTCACCATTATTGGCCCTGCTAGTGGCATTCAAGCCTGCGGGGATACAGGTCCAGGAAGAATGGAGCAACCTGAGACGATTATTGATCAAGCTTCCGCTATGTTCACTAATGGAGTACTCCAGGGCAAGAAAGTAGTCATTACCGCAGGCCCAACTCGAGAAGCTCTTGACCCAGTTCGCTATATCAGTAACCACAGTTCAGGAAAAATGGGCTATGCTCTGGCTACTGCAGCAGCAGATGCTGGCGCAGATGTGGTACTTATTTCAGGCCCGGTGAACCTGTCAATTCCAGATCGTTGTGAGCATATATCAGTAATATCTGCTAATGAGATGTTATTAGCCGCCTTAGAGTCCGCACAAAAAGCCGACGTGTTTATCGCCACCGCCGCCGTAGCAGACTATCGAGCAGTGAGTGTTGCTGCAGAAAAAATAAAATCAGGCGATGGGGTCTTAACCATTAATCTTGAGAAAAATCCTGACATTGTAAGCACCGTAGCCAACACTAATGAATCTTTATTTGTGGTCGGGTTCGCAGCGGAGAGTACTAATGTTGAGAACTACGCAAAAGGCAAACTCAAAACAAAGGGGCTGAATGCGATCATTGCTAATGACATCTCGCGCCCAGATATTGGTTTTGATAGTGATGAAAATGAGGTCAGTTGGATCGACGCTGATTCAACCATATCCTTCAGTAAAAGAAATAAAGCGCAGCTAGGCCGAGATCTTATAGCGCAGATAGCCTGTAAATATAATGATCACAATTAACTCGACAGTCGTTTAGCCACTAATGATGAATTTGCATCAATCTAATGATAGCTCTATTGAAGCATCGCCCACTGACAGCGATGACTTTGTGCTGGTCGATGCGGTATTCCGAGACTACGATATACGCGGTCTTGCGGGTAGTGAGTTGAACTCAGAATTCGCGTTACGCCTAGGTAAAGCAGTAGGAGAAACAATACTCAATCTTGGCGAAAATGCGGTTTATATCGCCCGTGATGGAAGACTAAGCTCAGCCGCTCTATCCGAGTCTCTATGTCTGGGCTTACGCCATTCAGGCTGCAACGTTTTCGACTTGGGACAAACTGCTACCCCGGTATTAAATTTTGCTATCTGTCACCGTGATACTGCAACTTGCGGCGTGATGATCACTGCCAGTCATAACCCAGGCCATTACAACGGATTTAAAATCGTCCTAGAGGGGCAGGTTATCCTCGCCGAAGGGCTTGAGGACCTAAAAGTCATAATGGCGGCTAATAACGTTCCAATGGCGCCTGAAGGCAATCTAGTGTCCTTAGATGTTGTTCCTTCTTACTTAGACTTCATCGTCGCTACCAATAAAGTTAGTCGCCCGTTTAAGCTGGTAATTGACGGCGGCAATTCTGTCTCTGGGCCTCTTGCAGTAGCTCTTTTCAAGCGCCTGGGTTGTACGGTAGACCCCCTCTTTTGTAGCGTTGATGGCAATTTCCCAAATCATGACCCCAATCCTTCTGAACAGCAGAACCTTCAGCCCTTAATCACTCAAGTTATATCGACGGGTGCTGATTTAGGATTGGCATTTGACGGTGATGGCGATCGGCTAGTGGTGATAAGTCAGCGTGGTGAGATTGTCTGGCCTGATCGGTTGATGATGATTTTTGCACAGACTCTACTTATTGAACACCCAGGATCTACGATTGTTTTTGATGTAAAAAGCAGTAAGCGACTTGGTGAATTAGTAGAGCAATATTCGGGTGTGCCAGTAATGTGCAAAACGGGGCACTCCCACATCAGAAAGGCTGTGCGTGATAATAATGCTTTACTGGGTGGAGAATTTAGCGGTCATATATTCTTCAATGACCGCTGGCGTGGCTTTGATGATGGCTGTTATGCCGCCATGCGTTTATTGGAAATTCTGTCTGTCGAATGGCATGGCCAAACATACAGTCTTGACCAAATTATTGGCGAGTTTAAAGAAACCAGTTATACGCCTGAAATTTTAGTTCCGGTGGCTGAGGACGCTAAATTTGAGATAATGAAAACCTTAGTATCTCAGTGTCACTTTACAGGCGGCACCATCAGTTGTTTAGATGGTCTGCGTGTAGAATATGAAAATGGCTGGGGTTTGATACGAGCATCCAACACCACACCTAACCTAACTCTGCGTTTTGAAGCTGAAAATGATATTGAATTAGAGATCGTTAAACAGCATTTCCATAAGGCGCTTAGTCCCTTTATCAACAACATAGAAGATCATATTTAATTATGTCCCTAAACAGAAAAGAAGCTGCTACCACTGCTCAAGTTATTTCCCGAGCGCTGCCCTACATTCAGCGTTTTGCAGGCAAAACGGTGGTCGTTAAATATGGTGGCAACGCCATGGTTGATGACAGACTAAAAGCCAGCTTCGCCCGGGATATCGTTTTAATGAAAGCTGTTGGAATTAATCCTATAGTGGTGCACGGCGGCGGTCCACAGATCGGCGAGCTGCTTGAACGGCTGTCTATTAAATCTCAATTTATCGATGGTATGCGAGTTACCGATACTAAAACCATGGACGTGGTCGAGATGGTACTCGGCGCCACCATTAATAAAGAAATAGTAAATTTGATCAATAACGCCGGTGGAAAAGCCTTTGGCGTGACTGGGAAAGATGGCCAACTTATCAGGGCTAAAAAGTTAGTAGTTTCACACCAAACACCGGAAATGTCAGTGCCTGAAATCATCGATATTGGCCATGTAGGCGAGGTAGAATCCATTAATAAGTCAGTTATTGATATGCTGGTGCAAGGCGGTTTTATTCCGGTAATTGCACCTATTGGCGTTGGTGCCGACGGTTCTTCTTTTAACATCAATGCTGATCTGGTGGCTGGTAAAGTCTCCGAGGTGCTTCAGGCGGAGAAGCTCATGTTACTGACCAATGTCGGTGGCTTACAAGACAAAAAGGGCGATGTTCTCACAGGACTTAACATCAGCAAGGTTGACCAGCTAATTGCTGACGGTACTATTTATGGCGGCATGTTGCCTAAAATTCGTTGTGCTTTGGATGCAGTTAAGTCGGGTGTTCAGTGTGCTCATATTATTGATGGTCGTGTGGATCATGCGGTAATGTTGGAAATATTTACCGACGAAGGTGTGGGAACGCTCATTACTAACCAAGAATCAGAAGGAGCACTCTAATGGCTGCTAAAAAAGGCTCTCGAGCCCAAGAAATATTGCAGACGCTGGCGCGTATGCTTGAAACATCTAGGGGTCGAATTACGACCGCCGCTCTGGCTGGTGAATTGGGTCTTTCAGAAGCTGCGCTATATCGTCATTTTCCTAGCAAGACCAGGATGTACGAAAGTTTAATCGACTTTATTGAAGAGACCATCTTTGGTCGCGTTCGCGCTATCGTCAATGACGAGCCAGACGCAGTCAACCAGTGCTATCGAATTCTGAGTTTAGTGGTTGCGTTCTGCCAAAAAAATCCTGGTATCACTCGCATCTTAAATGGTGATGCTCTTGCCATTGAGAACGAGCGCTTGCATAGCCGCGTGGCACAATTTTTTGACCGCCTGGAATCACAGCTAAAACAAGCGTTGCGTGAAGCAGAGGTACGTGACGGCCTGAAGCTTAATGTTCCAGTCTCAGTAGCCGCTAACTTAATGCTGGTTACCGTTGAAGGTAAAATTAGTCAATTTGTACGCAGTGACTTTAAAACCCTACCTAATCAGCATTGGGCTGAGCAGTGGGCTTTGATAACTTCAGCGATTTTTGAGCAACAGCGTTAACTGTCTAGCTGACGCCATAGGCCTCGCGGTAGTTGCCTATGGCGGCAATTAGATCGGCGGTATCTGGAGTGCTTGATAGATAGGCCAAGATATCATCAATATCGATAATACTGACAACCGACATATCAAATTGTCTTTCCACCTCTTGAATGGCAGATTCTGAACCCTTACCGCGCTCTTTCCGGTCAAGACCAATGACAACACCCGCCGCCTGCGCACCCGCATTCTCGACAATCGCCATCACTTCTCTTATCGCAGTGCCGGCCGTAATCACATCATCAATAATGAGGACTTTACCCTTTAGTGGTGCGCCAACTAGAGTGCCACCCTCACCATGAGATTTGGCCTCTTTACGATTAAAGCAGTAGGGCACATCGATGCCATACTGATCCGATAAGGCAACTGCAGTGGCAGAAGCTAACGTAATACCTTTGTAGGCTGGACCAAACAAAACATCAAATTGTATTCCAGAATCAACGATAGCCGCCGCGTAGCAACGTCCCAGTTCTGCCAAAGCTTTACCGGTATAAAACTCCCCCGCATTAAAAAAGTGTGGCGAGACACGTCCTGACTTTAAGGTGAACTCACCAAATTTAAGGGCGCCACTGCTCAGAGAATTTTCGATAAACTGCTTTTTATAATTTTGATTCATAGTCATGAGTCTTGTCCGATTATTGCGCGAGAGCCATCTGCTGAACTCTCACCAAATCAGCAATGCCTCTTTTGGCTAAGTCTAACATTTCAGTTAACTCTTCGGTGCTAAAAGGTGCTGCCTCGGCAGTTCCTTGAACTTCGATGAAGCCACCTTCACTGTTCATTACCACATTCATGTCGGTTTCAGCGTTTGAATCCTCAGCATAATCTAAGTCTAGTACTGGTGTGCCTTTGTAAACGCCCACTGATACTGAAGCTATCATAGAAACCAGTGGATCACCGACTATTGCCTTAGTACGCTGCAAGTGCCTAATCGCGTCAACCAACGCAACACAGGCACCAGTAATGGAGGCTGTTCTAGTTCCACCGTCTGCTTGAATTACATCGCAGTCAATATTAATTGTGTTCTCACCTAACTGCTTTAAATCAACCGCAGCACGAAGAGATCTGCCGATCAGACGTTGAATTTCTTGTGTGCGTCCACTCTGTTTTCCTCGCGCAGCCTCGCGGTTCATGCGGCTATTTGTTGAGCGCGGCAACATCCCGTATTCTGCAGTAACCCAACCCTCGCCTTTGCCCCGCAAGAAACGAGGTACCCCTTTGTCGACACTCGCAGTGCAGATAACCTTCGTATTTCCAAACTCAACCAAGACCGATCCCTCGGCATGACAGGTGTAATCGCGAGTGATCTTAACTTGGCGTAACTGTTCCGGCCGACGGCCGCTGGGTCTGGTCATAAATTTGCTTCCTAGAATGGGTTTTGTCGAGATTTGTCGGCGGAATTGTAGCAAATCTAACACTACTGTGACCGCCTTTGTTACCATGCAACCATTAATTTAATTCATTTGGAGATAATATGCCTCGCAGCATGACGGCATTTGCCAGAAACACCGCAGATTTTCCCTGGGGCTCAGTCACCTGTGAACTCCGTTCTGTCAATCATCGGTTTTTAGAGACTGGCTTTAGACTGCCAGAGACATTACGCCAGATTGAAATGTCGTTGCGTGAAATAGCCCGTAAAAAGCTTTCCCGGGGCAAGGTGGACTGTTCTATACAGCTAGCCTTTAACAGCACTGATGCTGCCGTTAACGCCGATCTTACGCTGGCCAAGCAATACATTGAAATTGCTCAGCAGCTAGCCACCCAGATAGATAACCCAGCAGAGATCTCCCCTCTAGATATCATGCGCTGGCCGGGTGTCTTGAAAGATCAGGATGTTGAATCTGAGCATCTTCAAGCGGCGGCAATTGAGACCTTCAAGGCAACGGTTGCTCAGTTACTTGAAGGCCGACAACGCGAAGGCGACAAGCTTGCGGACATGATTGAACAGCGACTTGTAGGCATTCAAGAACAAACCGCAATAGTCAGAGAAAACCTGCCGGATATTCTTGCCCATCAGCGCGCGCGACTCGAAGAAAAGATGGTTGATATGAAAATTCAACTAGACGAAGGTCGCTTAGAGCAAGAGATGGTTATTATTGCCAATCGCTCTGACGTAGATGAAGAGTTAGACCGCTTAGAGGTGCACATTACAGAAATTCGTCGTGTCCTGCAGAGCTCAGACTCAATTGGTCGCAGGCTCGATTTTTTAATGCAAGAATTGAATCGCGAAGCCAACACTCTTGGCTCCAAATCTATCGCCGGTGTGACAACTCAGGCGTCAGTGGAACTAAAAGTTCTCATTGAGCAAATGCGCGAGCAGATTCAAAACCTTGAGTAAAACTGTTTACCTTCTTACTAGTGACATTGTTCACTATGGAGAGGCCAGTTTTTCTATATATCCATGATCTACCATGCAATCTGAATAAGTAGGGTTGGGAAGCATAGTCATATTTTCAGGACTTGGAATTCTATCAGCCGCAGCCCGACATAGTGCATCAACATATTCTTGGGATTCCATATGTTCGGGTTCTTTGTGAGTACAACCAGGTATCACTAAAAGCGCTACAAACCCAATCACGCTAGAGCTATTTTTCATGACTTACTCCTAGTAACACTGAGCATCGCTGATGGCTTAATCGGTACTGCCAAAAACAGTACTCGCGTCTACATCAAATTAGAAAAATCCTTTACTACGTAATCACCGTCCGCTTCAGCGACGATTTTACCGGCGGTATCTTTGACCACAATATGGATCGTAAAATCATAGCGCCCGGTTGCTTCGAGTGACGCTTTCATCGTTTTGACATCTTCAGCTGTAAATTCAGTCTCAGCAGTAATGTCGGTCATCGCTGGGCGCATAAATTTTATATTCAACCCGGCGATAACTGGCTGGTATTTTGGATTATCAAGGTTATGTGCAGCGATTAAGCCGCCTAAGTATTCTGCGGTCATCCAGATGGGGCCAGCATGAAATATATTTACATGGTTTTTTGTATTGTCGCTTAGAGGGGTGCGAGACCGGTATATCCCGTCCTCGATACTTTCGACCTGTAAATCTAAAAAAGTATAAATAGGACAGCTATCCCGAGCTGCCTGCTGGTAGTGTTGTTTTAAATCCATAGCCTGTTCTCGCTGCTTTTTAATGGTTGAAATACTAATAAAGAGTTATGAACTCTAAACTCAGTTGTCAAATAGCTTACTCAATATGTACTGCTCAGCAGGCACATACTATAAGTATTTGTTTTTTACCTCTTCGATAAACTTGAGCCACACGTCGTTTGCTTTCCAGATTGCGTCCATATCTTGTCTCGCAATATGTTCTGCTTCACGCAACTGGGTAATACGGTATAAATAGGTAAAAACAGCGCCTCGCCAATTCAGTTGGCAATGCGTCAGCGTCATACCGTCCTCGGATTCAAAGCGTTGCATGGCTGCTACGTAATCATCAAAGTTTTCTAGGGTTGGGTTTCCCCATTGCACCTCAATATTTTTATAGTTCAAACCCATCTCTTTCACAAGACTGATTTCCTCGCGTCTATCCCCGGGCAGTAAATCAATTACGTTAGCAACACCATTAGATTTCAGTGCTTCAAAATGTCCGCGATTGGGTAGACCCGAACTAACCATTACCGGCGTATTTATCTGGTAGTTGTTCAGCGTTTTTAGCCTTAACGAAGAGTCTTCCATTGGTGTAGCCCACCCTGAGGTCGGCATGAAAAGTAAACTAATGAACATCGCTGTTGATAGTAATTTCATCGTATTTTCTCTGAATTGACATTTAGCATAAGTATAAGGAGCGCACAGTTATCCTGCCGCGGTAGACCTATATCAACGGCTAGATTTTGGAGCGCTAGAACAAAGTATGGCTATAGTTACGAGCAACTAAGGCGCTCTTCAATGCCCATTATTACTTTTAATATCGCCGCCTAAGTGTAACTGGTAGCCCATCAGTTGGCTTAGAAATAGGTGACTGCTGCACCGGCATTTTATAGTCTACAGGTACGCTCCAGCGGTAATTTTTTAGCATTTCAAACATCACCAGCTTTATTTGCATCTCGGCAAAATGAAGTCCGATACACATATGTGCACCCCCACTGAAGGGAATCCAGCTATATGCATTGCGCTTGTGTTCTTTGCGCTCTTCGCTAAAACGAAGCGGATCAAACGATTGAGGATCATCCCAGTACTCAGCGTTATAGTGAGTATGAATAGGAGAAGTCACCACCATCGCATTAGCTGGAATCGTATAGCCCCCAAACTCAAACGCCTTATTACTAAATTTAGGTAATGTTGGGAGTGGCGGATAAAGTCTCAATGCCTCCTTCATCACATAGTCTGTTTCAACCATTTTACTGAGGTCTTGTAGCTGCACAATCTTTCCATCTAGCACTGACATTTCTTTCCACAAGCGTTCCTGCCACTCAGGGTTTTTTGCCAAAGCATAGGTCATGCTGGTTAATGCACTAGTCGTCGTGTCGTGAGCTGCCATCATCAAAAAATTGATATGATCTACAATCTCTTGATCTGTGTAACGGTTACCATCCTCATCCTCTGCTCGACATAAAATCGAAAAAAGGTCTTGGCCATCACCCGTTTTTCTCTCTTCAATCAGCGGTTGAAAAAAATCACACATCGTCTGACGGGCACGGATGCCTCGCCAAAGAAGGGTTCCTGGAAGCGCAAAGGGAAACCGCCACATGGAGGCGGCAACAGTTGCTTCAAAGGCTTTGTTTATTTTTCTAGCATCGGCTCCAAGATCCATACCCAAAAATACCGTTGCAGCTAGGTCCAGCGTCATATTCTTGAACATTGGGTAAGCAAGCACTTTCTGATTGTCTGCAGTTGCTAACCAGTTTGCCATCGCCCGCTCTATCTGCGGAGCCATCTGCGAAAAATATCCCTGCATTGCTTTGCTTTTAAACCCGGCCTGCATGAGCCTACGATGATATCGATGGTCCTCCGCATCTCTTAACATTAATCCATTTGGAAAAAGACGGCCAATAATTTGATCCCATGCTTTTTTATTCGATAGAGTGTTGTCAGGATTCAACAAGGCCAAACGATTGGCATCGGCTCCGAACAGATGCACAACCTCCATTTTACCCACCTTGTGCATCACCACGTTGCCATATTTTTGGTTCAAATGCTGGGTGTGTTTCAGCGGGTCAGAATAGCTCAGTGAGATCAAACGCCAAGACTCTAAAATACCGACTTTAATAGGGGTTAGCAGCTTGCTTTTAACCAGCGGTGCTGTGCTTGGGCTATCCAGCATATTGATGCCTTTTGAGTTTACTAAGATCAGGAATATTAGCGGTTGTCATAATCGATATTCGCATCTTCGTTTTGCTTCTGCCAAATTGATGTAGAGAGCTAGTATAGTACTAGAAAAGAGATTCTATAAATTTTAAAGCACA
>Ga0302130_1000056_pt1 | contig 91178 bp, 79 predicted proteins | sample CB9_surface_MG_FD_203117 | JGI IMG/M metagenome (GOLD analysis project Ga0302130, IMG submission 203117) | Marine microbial communities from Western Arctic Ocean, Canada - CB9_surface | ecosystem: Environmental > Aquatic > Marine > Oceanic | place: Canada: Western Arctic Ocean | collected... | reverse complement strand
TATGCGCTAAAACCGATGAACTGTCCCTGTCACGTGCAGGTTTTTAATCAAGGTCTAAAGAGTTACCGAGATTTACCCATTCGACTTGCGGAGTTCGGCTGTTGTCACAGAAATGAGCCTTCCGGCACGTTACAGGGCATTATGCGTGTGCGCGGTTTTACGCAGGATGATGGGCATATTTTCTGTGCGGAATCACAGATTCAAGACGAAGTGATTGATTTCATCAATGTCCTAGAGGACGTTTATGCAGATTTTGGCTTCAAAGAGATTATCGTGAAGCTGTCCACTCGCCCAGAGCAGCGGGTAGGTAGTGATGAAGTTTGGGATAAAGCGGAGCAAACATTAGCGCAGGCGCTGGAAACAAAAGGTCTGTCCTATGACATATTGCCGGGCGAAGGGGCATTTTACGGCCCTAAAATTGAATTCAGTCTTAGGGACTGCTTAGAAAGGGTCTGGCAGTGCGGCACCATGCAGGTCGACTTTTCAATGCCGGGACGTCTCGATGCGCAGTATGTCGCGGAGGATGGCTCGCGTCAGGTGCCTGTCATGCTGCATAGGGCAATGCTGGGCTCTTTTGAACGATTTATCGGCATATTAATCGAGAATTATGCCGGTGAAATGCCCGCTTGGTTGGCGCCAGTTCAAGCTGTCGTGCTCAATATCACCGATAGCCAATCAGATTATGTTAACGGTGTTTGCAGCGCGCTGAAAAATAATGGTTTCCGAGTTGAAAGTGACTTGAGAAATGAGAAAATCGGCTTTAAAATCCGCGAACATACCATTCAGCGGGTGCCTTACCTGATTGTGGTAGGCGACAGAGAGGTCGAAAATGGACAAATTGCAGTGCGCGCTCGTAATGGCGACGATCTAGGCGTGATGTCCGTTGACGCATTTTCATCTTTATTAACAAGTGAAGTCGAAAAAATGGGAAGAGTAGCCTAATTTAGGTATACTCCCCGGCCCGAACCCAAGGAGAAGCGGAATTAAGAAAGGCGAATCTAAAAAAGCTGTAATAAATGACGAGATACAAGCTAAATCTTGTCGATTAATTGGAGCTGATGGAGGTCAGGTTGGTGTAGTACCAATCGAAGAAGCGCGACAAGCGGCTCAAGATGCCAAATTGGACCTTGTGTTGATAGCACCTGATGCTGATCCCGTAGTCTGTAAGATTATGGATTATGGCAAGCATGTGTTTGAAGCCAAGAAAGATAAAGCAGCAGCCAAAAAGAAGCAGCGGAAGACTCAAGTCAAAGAGATGAAGTTTCGCCCTGGGACGGAAGAAGGAGATTATCAGGTAAAACTACGCAACCTGACACGTTTCCTCGATGATGGGGATAAGGCCAAAGTGACCTTGAGATTTAGAGGTCGCGAAATGGCGCACCAGGAGCTCGGTATGGAGCTTCTAAAACGGATCGAAGTTGATCTGGAAGAAATTGGAACTGTTGAATTGCATCCAAAGATGGAAGGCAGACAGTTGACAATGGTGCTAGCCCCCAAAGGTAAGAAGAAAGGTCAAGCAGCGGCCGGTTGAGTCAAGTAAGAACAGTAATGTTCCTCTGGCTCTAGCCGAGCCATCAAGACTATCTTTTACCAATTAGTGACAAGCCACTCTAACGGGTCGGGCTTGTTTTTTATTTCACTGAAGAAAAATCGCGGAGTTAGAAAATGCCCAAATTAAAGAAAGCCTCGGGTGCAGCCAAACGGTTCAAAAAAACCGGTAAAGGCGGCTATAAGCACCGACAGTCCCATCGGAGTCATATCCTGACGAAGAAGGCTACAAAGCGTAAGAGACAGCTTCGAGGTATGAAGCAAGTCGCTAAAGCAGATGTGCCTTTAATCAAGCGAATGCTAGGAGACTAGTAGGTTCGTAATGTTACTTTGATTGCATAAATTAAGTGTGATCGATTCGACCAAATTCGTTAGGAGAATTTCCAAATGCCAAGAGTAAAACGTGGTGTCACGGCACATCGCCGACACAAGAAAGTATTAAAGCAAGCTAAAGGCTATTACGGTGCTCGATCGAGAGTCTTCCGAGTTGCCAAGCAGGCTGTTACAAAAGCAGGTCAATATGCCTATAGAGACCGAAAGGTTAAGAAACGAGTGTTTCGTGCCCTTTGGATCCAACGTATTAACGCTGCAGCACGTGAGTGTGGTTTGTCTTACAGCCGAATGATTAATGGCTTGAAGCTGCAGAACATTGAGATCGATAGAAGAGTGCTTGCGGACCTCGCTGTGCATGAGAAAGAAGCTTTCGCAGCGCTAGCTGAGAAAGCAAAAGAAGGACTTGCCGCGTAGGTTAGTTATTCTGGACTAACGGGAAACCAATGTTTGGTTTCCCGGCTCTGTCCCAGCTTCAAGGATATAGTCGCCATGTCTGATCTGAAAGAAATCACCGAAAAAGCCCAACAAGCCATTGAAGATGCGGCGGATTCTGCTGGCCTCGATCTTGTCAGGGTTGCCTATTTGGGTAAAAAGGGGGAGCTTACGGGGCTATTAAAGGGTCTCGGTAAACTGCCTGCTGAAGAACGACCAGCTGCGGGTGCGCAAATCAATATTGCCAAAGGCACCGTGCAAGATGCGATCAATATAAAGAAAGCTTTATTTGATCAGGCTGCCATAGAAGAGCAGCTCAGTGCTGAAATCATTGATGTCACACTTCCCGGACGCGCCGTCGACTCCGGTGGATTGCACCCCGTGACGATGGTTTTGCAAAGAATCGAAAACTTTTTTAGAAGTGTTGGCTACGAGGTCGTGGAAGGTCCGGAAATTGAGGATGATTATCACAATTTTGAGGCGCTGAATATTCCACAACATCACCCGGCAAGGGCGATGCATGACACTTTTTATTTCAATCCTAATATCCTGTTAAGGACCCATACCTCACCGGTACAGGTCCGAACGATGGAGAATCGTCAGCCACCTTTTCGAATTATCTGCCCAGGTCGCGTCTACCGCGTCGATTCTGATCTGACACATACGCCGATGTTTCATCAGGTTGAAGGCTTGTTGATCGATAAGAAATCCAGCTTTGCAGATTTGAAAGGTACGATTGTTGAGTTCCTTCAGGTGTTCTTTGAGAAGGATCTTGAGGTTCGTTTTAGGCCTTCCTATTTTCCTTTTACTGAACCCTCCGCTGAGGTCGATGTGCAATGTGTTCATTGTGTCGGTAAAGGCTGTCGAGTCTGCAGTAACACAGGTTGGCTGGAAGTGATGGGTGCCGGTATGGTTCACCCGCGTGTACTTGAATACTCGGGTATTGACCCAGAAGAATACAGTGGTTTCGCTTTTGGTATGGGGCCTGATCGGCTCGCCATGCTGCGGTACGGTGTCGATGACCTGCGATTATTCTTTGAAAATGACCAGCGGTTTTTGCGCCAGTTTAACTAGAAAACGACAATCTAGCGTTCGACCTGAGCCGCTTGCGAGCGAGGTTTATAAAGTGACATTTTTATAGATACGGTCAACATAGAGACAGTCAAACAATTTTAGCAATTTGCCTCCCAACAGATATTGGAAAAGTAAATGAAGTTCAGTGAAAGTTGGCTACGAGAATTTGTAAACCCCGAACTATCTACCCAAGATTTGGTGGATCAGCTAACGATGGCGGGTCTGGAAGTAGATGGGTTTGAACCTGTTGCCGCTAAGTTTTCAAAGGTGGTCGTGGGAGAGATCCTCTCAACAGAGTCTCATCCGGATGCCGACAAACTTGTCGTCTGCAAAGTCAGCTCTGGCGCGGAAGAACACCAAGTCGTGTGCGGCGCGCCGAATGCGCGTAAGGGAATCAAAATTCCTTTTGCTTTAGTGGGTGCAAAGCTTGAAGACTTCAAGATAAAGAAAGCAAAGCTTCGTGGTGTTGAATCATTTGGCATGCTCTGTTCTGAAAAAGAGCTGGGTATATCAGATAGCCATGAAGGATTGATGGAACTGCCCCTTGATGCGCCGGTTGGCGATGATGTTCGTGACTATTTAGCGCTTGATGATTCGATTATTGATTTAGATCTAACCCCCAACAGAAGTGATTGTTTAGGGATGGTCGGACTTGGTCGTGAAACCGGTCTGGTTAACGGTTTAGATGTAAAGAAACTGGAAATTCAAGCCATTGCTGCGACGATTGAGGATACATTTGCGGTCTCTTTGCAGGCGGGCGAATCTTGTCCGCGGTTTGTTGGCCGAGTGATCAGAGGCATCCGCCTAGATGCGCAAACGCCATTATGGATGAAAGAGAAGCTACGTCGCTCTGAAATACGCAGTATAGATCCTGTGGTTGATGTGACGAACTATATTATGTTGGAGCTGGGTCAACCCATGCACGCATACGACCTGTCAAAGCTGCAGGGCGAAATCGTCGTACGAAAGTCCAAAGCCAGTGAGAAGGTTGTGCTGCTTGATAGTTCTGATGTTGAGTTACTGGATGACACGCTTTTAATCACAGATGAGTCCGGTGCGATTGGCATCGCTGGCATTATGGGCGGCCTCACGACATCGGTGACAGACGAAACAGTCGATATTTTTTTGGAAAGTGCCTTCTTTGCACCGATGGCGATAGCCGGGCGAGCAAGATCTTATGGCATGAATACGGATGCTTCACACCGATTCGAGCGAGGCGTCGATTGGCAAGGTCAAGCGCCGGCGATAGAGCGGGCAACTGAACTGCTGCTGTCGATTGCGGGCGGTAACGCGGGCCCAACGACAGAAACTGTTCTGCAAGATCAATTACCTGAAGTGCCTACAGTTTCCTTGCGCTTGTCGAGGGTGAAACGACTTTTAGGTGTTGATATTGGCGCTGAACAAGTAAGCGACATGCTGTCGCGATTAGGTTTTGACTCAAAACGTGACGGTGAGGCGGATGAGACTGTTTGGCAGGTAACCGCGCCATCGCATCGATTCGACATTGCCATAGAAGCTGATTTGATCGAAGAAATAAGCCGTGTTTATGGTTACAACAACTTGCCTGTTCGAACGCCGGAGAGCCAACTGCATATGGCGCCGGTCTCGGAAGCGCAGTTGACGGTGAATCGAATTAAAGACCAGCTTGTGGCAAGCGGTTATCAGGAAGCGATTACCTACAGCTTTGTAGATCCGGCGATGCAATTGTTGCTCGACCCTGAGAACGACCCGATAGTCTTAGCTAACCCGATTTCGAGCGAAATGGGCGTGATGCGAACGACGCTTTGGTCAGGTTTGCTTAAGTCATTGATTTATAACATTAACAGGCAGCAGACACGGGTTCGTTTGTTTGAGACAGGGTTGCGGTTCTTACAAGCACCTAATACGGCTGAATTAGAAATAGCCAATATTCGGCAAGAACCCATGCTAGCGGGTGTTTCCTATGGACAAAAACAGAGTGAAAATTGGGCAGAAGCGTCACAAGCCATTGATTTTTATGATGTTAAGGGCGAGTTGGAATCTGTTATTGCGCTAACCGGTGATGCGTCACAATTTCGGTTTGAGAAAGGCGTACATCCTGCGTTGCATCCAGGCCAAACCGCGCTTATCAGCAGGGAGGGAGAGCCCGTCGGCTACCTTGGCTTAATTGATCCTAGAGTCGCTAAAACACTGGGCCTGGAGCAAAATGCTTACCTTTTCGAAGTGAAATTGTCCGGCTTGTCTTCAAGACGTGTCCCCCAAGCTGCCAATTTGTCTAAATTCCCGGAAGTGCGGCGTGATATCGCTGTCATTGTTGATGAAATCGTTAGCGCTGCAGAAATAGACGCCTGTGTGAAATCAGTTGAAATTGGTGCCTTCCAAAACCTAAAGTTGTTTGACGTGTATCAGGGCGAAGGTATTGATCTGAATAGAAAAAGTATCGCTTTAGGCTTGACCTTCCAAGACGCATCCCGCACTCTTACCGACGATGAAATAAATGATTTTGTCGCAAAAATTATACAAGCATTAAGCACTCAACTGGGTGCAAGCTTAAGGAATTGACACATGAGTGCGTTGACCAAAGCAGAAATGGCCGAGAAGCTATTTGAAGAGCTAGGGTTGAATAAAAGAGAGGCCAAAGAAGTGGTTGAACTCTTTTTTGAAGAAGTTCGTGCGTCCCTAGAAGAAAACGAGCAGGTTAAGTTGTCCGGTTTTGGAAACTTCGATCTAAGGGATAAAAGCCAGCGGCCTGGTCGTAACCCTAAAACGGGAGAAGAAATCCCAATCACAGCGCGTCGAGTAGTAACTTTTCGGCCAGGACAAAAATTAAAAGCTAGGGTGGAAGCATATGCTGGACCCAGATCATAACGCAGAACTACCGCCGATTCCGGGAAAACGCTATTTCACTATTGGTGAAGTCAGCGGCCTGTGTGCAGTAAAGCCCCATGTATTGCGTTATTGGGAACAAGAGTTTCCTCAACTTAAACCCGTAAAACGACGTGGCAATCGACGCTATTATCAACGACAAGATGTCTTGATGATTCGCCAGATTCGATCGCTTCTTTATGATCAGGGCTTTACCATCGGCGGCGCGAGACAGAGACTCTCGGGCGACGACCAAAAAGAAGACAGCACGCAATACAAGCAGTTGATTCACCAGATGATCTCTGAGCTTGAAGACGTGCTCGATGTATTGAAACATTAGCCGCTAATCCTTATCTAAACCGCTTTCATGAGAATTCTTGTTACCGGCGCTACTGGCTTTATTGGGACGGCGATAGCCCGTTATCTTTCGTCGCAAGGGCATCGTGTTGTCTGTCTAGTTCGAAACCTCCCCGCCGAAACGATTGATCGAGCAGAATATCGGCAAGCATCTGATATCTCGAATGTAACTGCGCGCGATATCGAAGGCGTCGACGTTGTTATTCATGCGGCGGGGTTGGCTCATGGCAAAAACGTGCATGATCGACAGCTATTTGAAACCAATGTTGGCGGTAGTCTCGCGCTTTGTCAGGCTGCAATAGATGCGCGGTGTCAAAGAATGATTGTGTTGAGTTCCACAAAGGCGGTAGGTGAGGGCAATATCTCAAACGAAAGTTTTCCTAAACCGGTTGGAGCATATGCTCAATCTAAGCGGCAAACCGAAATTGAATTATTAGATCGCTGTGCCCATGAGGAGATGGAACTTGTCTTTCTCAGAATTCCTGTCACTTATGGATTAGGTGTTGCTGCGAATTTCAAGAAGCTCATCTCCCTCTCTCGGTCCTATCTGCCGATACCTTATGGTTTGTTCAAGTCCCGAAAAAGTTATCTCTATGTTAAAACTTTGGCCAGATTTGTTGAGCGTATTCTAAATCTGCCAGGAATTGATGGTCGATGTTTGCTTGTCGCTGACCCAGAGCCAATTGCACTGGGTAATTTGATACGGGAGCTTAGGTTAGCGCAAGGTCTATGGGTGGCGCCTAATGTCGATTTGCCGGCGACCTTCATGAGAAAGATAATGAAGTCGGTGCTGCCACCCGCGATCTACCTGCAGCTTTTTGAGGATGCTGTTATCGATATCTCAGAGACTCTGACGCTCACTGGCTGGGTTCCGTCTTGGACGACTGAAAATGGGTTAAAGGATATGTTTGGGCCTGACGACGAACCCTGATAGAATGCGCGCCGTTAGATCAAATCGGGGCGTAGCGCAGTCTGGTAGCGCACCACACTGGGGGTGTGGTGGTCGTAGGTTCAAATCCTGCCGTCCCGACCAATTTCTAATCGCATAAAGTTAAGTTTTTAACCCTCCTGAACACTTTTCTGTATCTTGAAATCGAAAACCTGCGTGACGGTTTAATTGTTCACTAGGTTGGCGATTCCTCTCGTGCATTTAAGTGCCTTTAAGTACCTTTCAATCTCTCAGTCGAGTGTGAATAAAGCGCGTCTGCTCGCCAGTGACCTAATGTACATCGGCTATGATGGGTTGCGCCTTAAGCGTTAGCTAGGACAATTCCCCTGATGATGTGTATCACTCGCAATACTGTGACGGACTTTCAGGTTTGGTTGCGACTCAGAATTCTGAAGGCGTGCCTTGTAAAACTCAAAGCGGAATCGATTTATCGAGGGTGCGACTATCCGAACCAACGTGGCTCTGATGTATACTTTGGTTTCTAAGACTTACAAGTATATAAATTTATGAGCGAACGCACCGATAAATGTTGCTAAATATCTTCTTACAATTTGGGCTTATTGTGTCGGCCAGTTGGATTGCGTCACACATTTATAGGGTGTTGGCTGAACGGTTTAGTATTCAAGCTGATGTTGTGGGCCGAAGCGCGCATACAACGTCTACGGCGACAGGGGCGGGGGTTGCTTTGCTCGTTGTGTTTGTACTTTCTCTGGCCTTACTTAATGAGATTGGCATCACCCATCAGGGAGATTGGTTGATCCTCATTGGACCGGTTTTGGTTTGTATTTGTGGTTTCTTCGATGATCGTCATGACCTTAAGGTGGGTGTCCGACTTCCTATCTATGTCATCGCTGCGATCGGAAGCAGTATATATATTGGCTTCCCCAAACTACTTATTTTTGATTATGAGTTGCAGTTGGGACTTCTTGGCATGGCTTTTGGTGCGATTTCACTCTTGTGGTTGCAAAATTTATTCAATTTCATGGACGGCGTCGATGGTTTCGCGGCCTGTGAGGTGATTTTCGTCTGTTCTGCAGTGATGCTCCTCTCGTCATCCACTGCCTCGTCAAGCCTGTTCGTCACGACGGCTGTTTGTTGTGGATATTTGTTGATTAATTGGCCGGTGGCACGGGTTTTTATGGGCGATGCCGGTAGTAATTTCTTCGGTTTATTATTGGGGCTTTTTGCATTGTCAGAGGAGTCCGTAAGCCTCTGGGTTTGGATGATTTTACTGGCACAGTTTCTTGTCGACGGATGTCTGACAATCTCGATGAGGGCATATCGTCGCGTTGATATTAGACAGCCGCACAGTCAGCATTGTTACCAACACATGAATCGCCTGCTTGGCACAAAAAAAGTACTTTTATGGCAGGCATTAATCAATACGCTTTGGTTGCTACCTCTCGCCTATCTTGCCAATGGGTCTCCTGAATATGGCTTAGTTCTGCTAACATTGGCGTCATTACCATTGATATTGATGTTTTGGTTGGGCGGTGCGGGTGTCGATACGCCTCGATTGAATTACTTGGTGAAAAACTGAATGCATACTCAGCTGAGTGAAAAAGCAAAACGAAACGTCATGATGCTTGCCGACGCGGTGATGCTTTCGATGGCGCTTTGGGCATCTGTAGTCCTACGTTACGGGGATATTAGGCATGATGTAGGACCTTTCTGGGTTTTGTTTCTTGTAGGTTCGGTCTCCGGTGTACTGGCACTTTCAAAATTTGGTCTTTATCGCGCGATGGTTCGTTATATAGGGCCGAGCTCTATGGTGCCGATCGTTCAAGGCATTAGCGTGGCTGTGGTTGTCGTCTCGCTCTGCGCCTACGTCATCCAGCTCATCAATTTTCCTCGATCATCTCCGATTATATTTTGGTTTATCAGCATACTGTTCGTTGGTGGTAGTCGAATCATTGTGCGTGGCTATTTTTACGGCTTCAAAACGAATTACCTTACCAGAGAGAAGGTGGCGATTTATGGCGCCGGTGAATCGGGCGCGCAATTAGCAATTAGTTTATTGAATGGCTCTGATTACATGCCCGTTGCTTTTATAGACGATGATCGCAAGCTTCGAAAAAATACGATTCACGGAATACGAATATACGACTCGGAGCATCTAGATCGATTAGTTGAAACCTACGGTATTAGTCAAATTCTATTAGCAGTTCCATCTGTAACAATCGAACAGCGTAGAAATATACTGAGCAAATTAAGCGATTTACCCATTTTTGTTCGAACGGTTCCCAATTTTGCAGACCTACTTTCTGGTAATGCATCATTGAGCGAAATTAAGGAAGTTGAAATTGGTGATCTGTTAGGCCGTGATACTGTTCCGCCAGATCAGTCCTTGTTGGAAGCGTCAATACGCGGCAAATCTGTGCTTGTCACTGGCGCAGGCGGTACAATCGGTTCCGAGTTGTGTCGTAAAATTTTGAGCCAGTCCCCCTCAAAGCTCGTGCTATTTGATAATTCAGAATATGCGCTTTATCGAATTGAACGGGAGCTTCAAAGCACAAATGACGATAGAACAGAACTTGTGTTCCTTCTCGGTTCGATTATGAACAAGACCTATGTGTCGAAAGTGATGAACAGTTTCGGCGTCCAAACAATTTATCACGCAGCGGCTTTCAAACATGTACCCATGGTTGAAAGTAACATTATCGAAGGTGTGCGAAACAATGTCGTTGGCACTTGGAATGTGGTCGAGGCAGCAGAAGAAAATGGCGTTGAAGCGCTGGTGCTGATTTCATCGGATAAGGCAGTTCGCCCCACGAATGTGATGGGTGCGACCAAACGAATGGCCGAGCTGATCGTTAAAGCCTTTGCGTCCCGTTCACAGAAGACGCGCTACAGTATGGTGAGATTTGGCAATGTATTGAAATCGTCGGGTTCCGTGGTGCCGCTATTTGAAAAACAGATATTGACGAATGGTCCCGTGACCGTCACCCATAAGGATGCAACACGTTATTTTATGACAGCTTCGGAAGCAGCTGAATTAGTCATCCAGGCGGGGGCCATGGCAGAAGGCGGCGAACTCTATGTGCTCGATATGGGCGACCCAGTCAAAATTAATGACCTTGCGACAAGAATGATCCACCTTCATGGACGTGAAGTGAAGGGCGATGCCGAAAAGATGGTGCATGACAGAGGCGCTATCGAAATTGAATATATTGGTCTGAGGCCGGGGGAAAAGCTCTACGAGGAATTAGTAATTGGCGAGTCTATCTCTGGAACACGTCATTCGAAAATTATGATGGCGGAGGAAGCGTCGCTAACCTTTGAAACGATGACGGAGATTTGCGAAACCCTTAAATCTGCTTGTGCGAACTCAGACTTCGATGTGGTCCGACAAACGCTTGAGACTTATGTCTCGGGGTATATTATGCATAAGTCCGACGCAGACCCGGTCCTTGCCATTGAAAGGAAGGCTGCCTCTATCAATAACGTGCTGAACCTCAAGAATTAATCTGTTAGCTGCCGTCAGGACTCTCAACTGATGCGCTACGTATCATTGATAAACTAATAGGCAGCCAGATCATCAGCCAGATGAAATCGATCTTTCGTATGATTCTATTACCGTCAACGGTTAGACAAATTAGGCCATAGATAAATAGTGGGATTGCATAGATCATTATAGATCTGTCGAGTTTTGTCATCTGAAACAGTGCGTACCCAAACACAGTCAATAATCCGACTAACCCCAGAACACCGCCATAATAAACAGTCGATAAATAGATGCTATGTGGATGCTTGTGTAACTCACCGGCATAGTAGACTGATGCGTCGGCACTTGTGCCCATGCCTGTTATTAGTTGGGGAAATGACAGGTGTACGTATACAGCTTCCCAGATTTCTGGTCTCAAGCTAGTGGACCGTTCGAGTAGAACGTCGAAGTAGCCTACAAAGTAGGCGAGAGACACAGAGAGTATTAGAAATACCAAGTATTTGCTAAGTGCATAGGTATGTTGGATAGCTGACCTACTGCAATAGGTCAATACTAGGGCGGCACCACCAAAAAGTAATCCTAGTATTGCACTTCTGGTTTCGGTGAGAAGTAATGCCGTTAGCATGGTCAGCAAGCAAATGGAGACAAGAAACTTCTCTAACAGACTCTTCTCTAACAGAGATCGATTAACAAAATATGAAAAACCGATAATACAAGCGGCGCCGTACGATAGTCCGCTCATCACCGGGTTGTCTAAGCCGCCAAAGGCAATCAACCTGCCTTCATCACCAGTTCGATAGTCTAGTCCAAAGTAGCCCCAGAGGGAGAGAATTGCGGAGATAGTGGCCGAAACAAGCAGCGCTTGGACGAAGCGCTCTGGGAAATGCTTAAACTGATGCGATATAAAAGGAATGCTTACGAGAAAGGAAAGGATTAAGAGTGCGTAGCCGGCGGGTTTTAAGGTGGCGATCAAATTTGTGTGCCAAAAATTGCTTATCACCATATAAGCCAGAAACATCGTAATAATTGATAGTAGGACGGTATTGTTGCTAAGGATGTGTTTCATTCGTTGGGAGAAAAGTAGAGCTATGACTCCAAGACCTATGAAATAGGTAGGAATGAAACTTGTTGAATTTGATTTTGCTAGGAAATAAGTGACCACCGTTAGTAGTAGGCTTATAGCAACAACGAAGTTTATAATTTTTTTTAATCTAATTTGAATGATGGTGGCCGCGAGATAATGATGTTAGGTAGGTAGATGTTAACGTGATTCAGACAGAATTAGTTGGCTTTATTCATATCTCGCTTCTATGAAACGTCTTTGCTCCTGTTAAGATTAAAATCTATAATGGGAAACTCAAGCTCGGTTATTTATCGGCGACTTCTGACGAAGGAATGAAATTGAGAATTGTTATTGCAAGTCCCCCCAAAACAGGAAATGTTTGGGTAAAAAATCTGCTCGCAGAAATTTACGATCTAAATATTTTCGCTGGACCAAAACCTAGCCCTGAAGAATTAAAAAAGTTTTTCACGACGGAAATTTTTCAAGACAACAGCATTTTTCATGAGCACTATAGAGCGTCAGAAGAACTCTTTGCTCTTGGTGATTTAGTTGACGCTAAGTGGGTTACGACGCTACGCAATCCTTATGATACATTTGTGTCATTGTTTTATTATGTCCAAAACTTTCCACGGTTGTTCCCAGAGGGGCATAGATTAAGTGTGTTTCATGGTGAGTCAATAAATGGGCCAGCAGCATTGGATTATCTGGCATCCGACAGTGAAGGTTTTGGTGCATTGCTAGATCTCGGTGAAGACTGGATAGCTGGCGGCAAGAGCATAATTATTCGGTATGAAGATTTACATGCTAATCCGATGAAAGAGTTGAAGAAGGTTACGGCTCAAATTCAAGATGTTCCCAAGAAAAAAATCAAAACAGCGATTAAAAATTGTAGTGCAGAAAATATGCGCCAGAGAGACGAAGATCTTGAGAAGCATATCCGCAAAGCATCAGTCGGTGACTGGCGGAATCATTTGGGTGAGAAACACCTCGAGATTATTCGAGCTAAGCATGCTGAAAGAATCAATCAGCTGGGTTACAGCGTCCATTAAGGCTTCGTTTTTATGTTTGCTTGTTTATATTTTTTTCGCTCGGGTTATGCGGAAACCTTCGAATCAAATAATCAAGTCAGAAGCGCTAATTGCCTCATTAATTAGCCGATTCGCCATTACTTCCGCCCTGTAAATGTGAGAAATGTATGTCAACGATAGTGCCCGTAATTCTTTCAGGTGGTTCTGGTACTCGACTTTGGCCTCTCTCGAGGCAGCACTATCCGAAGCAGTTTTTGCCACTCGTCCATGAGACGACGATGTTGCAAGATACAGTTCAGAGGGTTAGCGGGCTTGAATCTTCAAACCCTTTGGTCATATGCAATGAGGATCATCGATTTTTAGTAGCGGAGCAACTAAAACAGCTTGGTTTAAATGACTGTTCTATCATATTGGAGCCGGTTGGCCGCAATACCGCGCCGGCGATTGCGGTCGCAGCACTGCACCAAAATACAGATGAAGCGATTCTGTTAGTACTCGCTGCCGATCACGTTATTCAGGATGTTGAAAAATTCCAAGAACATATACTTCAGGGCTTTAAGTTAGCGCAAGAGGGTGCAATGGTGACATTTGGCATTTTGCCATTGGCACCTGAAACAGGTTACGGATATATCAAAGCCGGTTCCGAAGTGGCGAATGGGTTTCAAGTTGAACAATTCGTTGAGAAGCCAGACCTCGAGACTGCACAAGCCTATCTGGATCAGGGCAACTATTTTTGGAATAGTGGTATGTTCATGTTTAGGGCAGATCGATACCTCGAAGAATTGCAAAGGTTTAACCCCGATATGCATAAGTTCGCAAACGCGTCCCTAGCAGGCGCAGTAAAAGACTTCGATTTTGTCAGACTCGATAAAGCAGCTTTTGAAGCGTGCCCGGCTGATTCAATTGATTATGCGGTGATGGAGAAAACGGATAACGCGGTTGTGATACCCATTGATGTCGGCTGGAATGACGTCGGCTCTTGGACGTCACTTTGGGATGTGAGTGAAAAAGATCAATCGGGCAACCACTTTACCGGTGATGTGCTAAATACCGATTCGAAAAATAACTTCGTTCACGCCGAGGATCGATTGGTCGCATTGGTCGGTGTTGATGACATGGTGGTGGTTGATACGCCAGATGCATTGTTAGTTGCGAGTAAAGACAGAGTTCAAGAAGTGAAGTCAATCGTCTCGCAGCTGGAATCTCAGGGGCGGCTAGAGGCTCAAGCGCATCGTAAGGTTTACAGACCTTGGGGACACTATGACAGCGTTGATGAAGCAGCCGGTTTCCAGGTTAAGCGCATTACGGTGAACCCAGGTGCCAGTCTTAGCCTGCAAATGCACCATCATCGAGCTGAACACTGGATCGTTGTATCGGGCACGGCTGAAGTGACCTGCGGTGATAAAGTGTTCAACGTTAATCAGAATGAATCAACCTATATTCCGCTCGGCGAGAAACATCGATTGCGAAACCTAACGGATGAACCCCTTGAAATGATAGAGGTTCAGTCCGGCGACTATCTCGGTGAAGATGACATTGTTAGGTTCGACGATGTATATGGACGTAACTAGCTTGCTAGAAAGCGTCACTGAACTCCAATTGCTTCACGATAGACTCAACGCAAGTATCAATATCCAACTCGTGAGTCGGCAATGTTAACTCGGGGTTTTCAGGTGTTTCGTAATCGATTGATAGTCCCGGAATGGTCTCTATACCTTCCTTTTCTGCATTGTTATAAAAGCCTTCCGTATCACGCGATATACAAACGTCCAGAGGCGCGCTGAGATAGACTTCGATGAAGTCTTGTCCAATAGCTTCTCTAGCCTTTTGCCTAACGTCGGCATTTGGCGCAACAAAAGAACAAATAGCGATGCCACCATTTTGGTTAATGATCTTTGCTATCTCAATGCTTCGGCGTAGATTTTCTGATCTTGACTCTGCATCGAAGCCCAAATCTTTGCTGGGTCCCAAACGCATATTTTGACCATCTAACACATAGGCGGTTCTGCCCATGTCGAAAAGTTTTCGTTCTAATGCGTAAGCGATTGTACTTTTTCCGGCACCGGTCAAACCGGTAATCAGAATGGTCTTGGGCTTTTGTCCTAATCGTTCACTTCGTTCCGTTAGCGAGATCAAGCTGTCAGTTGGCTTTAATAAGTCGCTCTTTGCGTTTGCGTCCCATGCAGCATCGGTTTGGTCGGCGACGCCGCCAACGATCATGCCTGCGCCAACCGTTACGTTGGTCAGTTTATCGATGATGATAAACGCGCCAGTGCCATGGTTTTTTCGATAGGGGTCAAAGGCTAACCGTTGAGATAGTGTTATCTCGCAGCGTCCGATTTCATTCAGTGTGAGTGAGTCACTCGGCTGCTTTTCCAATGTATTCACATCGGTCTTAAATTTGATGGCCGAGATGCTACCGCCACTCTTCTTTGTTGCCTGTTTGAAAAGATATTGTTTGCCTGCCACCAGGGGCTGTTCATCCATCCAGACAATTTCGGCGTCAATTCGATCGGAAAATTCCGGCATATTTGATGCCGATACCAACATGTCGCCGCGGCTAATATCAATTTCGTCATCGAGGGTGAGTGTGACGGCGAGTGGTGGAAAGGCTTGCGTCAATTCGCCTTCGTAGGTCACGATCGACTTTACGGTGCTCTTTTTGCGGGAGGGTAAAACTAATATCTCGTCGCCTTTTTTGATGACGCCGGATGCGACGGTGCCACAAAAACCTCTAAAGTCGAGGTTAGGCCGATTGACGTACTGCACAGGGAACCTGAAGTCAGAAAAATTCCGGTCACCTGAAATCTGAATATTCTCCAAAACTGTCATCAAGGGTGCGCCTTCGTACCAAGGCATATGCTTGCTCGCGTCAACAACGTTGTCGCCATTCAATGCGGAAATCGGTAGATAACGCACTTCGCCCATGTCGAGTTGGCTTGAGAATGCGGCATAGTCGTCTTTGATGTTTTGGTAGACCTCTTCTGAGTAATCAACAAGGTCCATTTTGTTGATGGCAACAATAATATGTTTGATGCCAAGCAAGGTGGTGATGTAGCTGTGTCGCTTTGTCTGCGTCATGACGCCGTGTCGCGCGTCAACGAGTATAATGGCAAGGTCACAGGTCGACGCGCCGGTGGCCATGTTTCGGGTGTATTGCTCGTGTCCAGGCGTGTCGGCAATGATGAACTTTCGCTTTGCGGTTGAGAAGTATCGGTAAGCAACATCGATAGTGATACCTTGCTCTCGCTCAGCCTGAAGACCATCAACCAATAACGCTAAATCCAATCCGTCGGCAACGGTGCCAACTTTGGCTGAATCTGCTCTGACCGCTTCTAATTGGTCTTCGTAGATCAGTTTGGAGTCATGCAGCAGGCGACCAATAAGGGTGCTTTTACCGTCATCAACACTGCCGCAGGTCAGCATGCGCAAAAGTTCTTTTTGCTCATGCTTCTTGAGGTATTCATCAATGTTGGTGGCGATCAGTTCTGATTGATGTGACATTAGAAATAGCCCTCACGTTTCTTCTGCTCCATTGAACCCACCGAGTCAGAGTCGATAAGACGTCCCTGTCGCTCTGAGGTGGTTGCCAACAGCATTTCTTGAATAATCTCTGGCAACGTGTTGGCCGTTGATTCGACCGCGCCGGTCAACGGATAGCAGCCGAGGGTGCGAAAACGAACCATTTTCATTTCCGGTGTCTCACCTTCTTCTAGCGGCATGCGATCGTCGTCTACCATAATCAATGTGCCGTCTCTTTCAACAACCGGACGTTCCTTAGCAAAGTACAGTGGCACGATGGGCAGGTTCTCCATATGGATGTATTGCCAGACGTCTAACTCGGTCCAGTTGGAAATAGGGAAGACGCGTATCGTCTCGCCTTTATTGTGTTCACTGTTGTAAATATTCCAAAGTTCAGGGCGTTGATTCTTTGGATCCCAACGATGATTTTTGTCTCGAAAACTATAAACCCGCTCTTTGGCACGGGATTTTTCTTCATCTCTGCGCGCGCCGCCAAAAACCGCGTCAAAGCCATACTTGTTCAGTCCCTGCTTTAATCCTTCGGTTTTCATAATATCCGTGTGCTTGGCGCTGCCGTGTGTAAATGGGCTCACGCCGGCATCGATGCCTTCCTGATTTTTATGCACGATAAGATCAAGACCTAACTCCTGTGCGAGTTTGTCGCGAAATGCAATCATCTCTTGGAACTTCCAGGTGGTATCCACGTGCATAAGCGGAAAGGGTAGTTTCCCCGGGTGAAATGCTTTCCTTGCAAGATGTAACATCACGGTAGAATCTTTGCCGATCGAATACATCATCACAGGGTTATCAAATTCTGCGGCAACTTCACGAATGATATGAATGCTTTCAGCTTCGAGTTCTTTTAGATGGGTCAGGCGGTAGTCGGACATGGTTTTCCATCAGGTCTTGAGAAGAGGCGCAATATAGAAGAATCTGCTAGGACCCACAAGAAACGAGTTGTTGTTAGCTAATAACCCACTGGAATGATCCCGTGCTTTTGAAGGGTGCTTTTGAAGGGTGTAATTAGAAGGGTGTATTTTGGAGCGTGTAATTTGACGTGGTCGTTTGGTGCGGTGTCTGATGTGTTTTGAAAGAACTGTATTGAATACAACTTAAACCGGTAATGCACTTGACTCACACGCCCGAATCGTTACAATGCGCTCTCTCTTTTTGAGGGTGTTTAGCTCAGTTGGGAGAGCGACGGCCTTACAAGCCGTAGGTCGCAGGTTCGACCCCTGCAACACCCACCAAAGCTTGCTTTGAGTTTTAAAGTGCGGACCGGTAGTTCAGCTGGTTAGAATGCCGGCCTGTCACGCCGGAGGTCGCGGGTTCGAGTCCCGTCCGGTCCGCCATATTACTATATAAATCAACTACTTGCGTTGGTTTTTGAAATCTACCCCCTTTCCTACCCCCTATAAGAAAAGCGCTGTAATTTTATCCCCTTTAAACTACTTTTCTAAAAACCAAATAAACCCAAGCCAAAACTCCAGAACGCCAACCCCACCCCCGGGGTACCCCCCCACTTCACAGAAAGGGACTCCTAGCATTTTTATGTATTACTAATTTGCAGGAATGTTGTTGAGTTTATGGAAGGGCTTCGGGGAGATTTTTCGTCAACCAATCTCATCACTCTCCATATCCGTCCATTGCCTGAATGGATTGGATCCAATAAGGGTCTTTCGGGTGTTTATGCCAAATTGCTGGCAGGTCGCATAGTTCATCGAAATTAGGTATGTCTTTTGGTTCCATGTTTTTTACCCTTCGCGGTATTTTACCAACCTTTAAAAAAATTTAGCCCTTCTTAGCGTAGATTTTCTCTCAATCCAAAGGGCGGATTGTAGCCGGTAGTTAAACGCATCATCCGCGTCACGGAGTAAACTAGGGAGCTAGGGATTATGAACCCTAAATTGTTTTCCAAGGCCCGAAGAGGTGCACTTTGCTTTTCTCTCGATAGCGTACATGCCTAACGAATACATATTGGCTTCACCTGTCGAAGTGTTCACCCAAAGAGCGGTTATATTTTCTCGTGGGGAATTATCGAAGAAAAAGCCCCTAAGCATTTTTTCGCCATGGCGCCCAGCTATCAAAAAAAACGGAAGCTTTTGAATATCAGACTCGGAAGTGATTGTTATAAAAGCTCCGCGTTCGAACATAAATGAGTACTTTGAATCGGGCTTTATCTTGTCTTTTTTTCCATATTCGCCCACAAAAGAAAATGCTTACACAAACAAGTGTGGTCTAAAAATGAGGCCTTCATAGGCATCTAGATGGGAATCCTTTCTTACTCTTTGATGCTCCTTGTAGTTCTCTAATAGCAAGTGTGGTCTTCGTCATCGAAACTCCATAACTACCATCTTTAACCAAATGTGATGCATTCTGTCGCGTAAGGAAATATGAATATTGTAATTATTTTCAGAACTTGCCAAACTCGATTCATCGAGCAATAGAAGATGCTGCACAAACGTATCCTCTAAAAAAATCCCTGGGGCCCATGAGTGAAAGTAATTGCCGCAATCATCTTGGTTTCGATCTTCTCTGCCGCGAGTGTTTGGTGGCTAGCCTCTCCAACATCACAACTCTCGGCAACTTCTACCAGCGACTACATACTGACCTGGACCGAACCTACCACGCAATCGACCAGGCTCGGAGAAGTACAGGGTTTAACCGACGGCAAAGTAAACGCGTTCCTCGGTTTGCCCTATGCGAAACCGCCGATTGGCAAGCTTCGTTTCCGAGCGCCTGAGGCGGTTGAACCATGGCAAGAGACCCTTGCGGCTAATGCATTCCCAAATGTCTGCATGCAGGCGGATTCGGGGTTTGATGTTTCCGATAACAGCGCCCTTTCGGAAGACTGCCTATATATCAACATTTTTACGCCCGCCACAATTCTATCTCCAGAAATAGGCGAAAACCTTCTCCCGGTACTTTTTTGGATTCATGGCGGATCCTTCACGAGTGGTTCGGCAAATGGTTACGATGGCAGTGTGCTGGCTCATCAGGGCGGTGTGATTGTGGTGGCGATTAACTATCGCCTGGGTGCTTTTGGTTTCCTCGACTTGTCGGAGTACGGTGAAGAATTCTCAGGATCTGCATCCAACGGCATACGCGACCAGATCCAGGCGCTTAAATGGGTGCGAGACAATATTGCAGACTATGGTGGTGATGCGTCTAACGTGACTATTTTTGGCGAATCTGCAGGTGGTCAGTCGGTGCTGGCAATCTTGGCGTCGCCCTCGGCAGATCGCCTCTATCACAAGGCGATTTCACACAGTGGAGGACTGGTGAACCGGCCTCCTGAAGGTCGCGCCCCGGCACTCGCTGAACATCTGAGCTTAAAACGGAATGAATTGATGGCGACGTTAAGCAGTTTGACGGCGCAAGAGGTGATCGACGCCCAACTGGGTATAGAGTCTTGCTGTGGTGGTGGCAACATCGACGGCACCGTGGTCACCCGATCTAGTAATGCCGCCATTCTAGAGCGTGGTTTAAACGGCGTGCCGTTGATCAGCGGAACGAACCGGGATGAAGGGACTTTGTTCACTATGTTGATACCGTCACTTTTATACGGCACGATCACCGATGCTGTCGCGCCGGTCATTCTCCCTGGCGTTGATGGCCAACAGTATCTAGCAGAAATGCAAACCGCTTACCCTGAAGACGACAGTAAAAAACGTCTCGAGCGAGTCTTTGGTGACTTGCTCACTCGAGGTAGCGTCAACTCTGCCGTCCGCGTAAGTGCTGCAGGCCCGGGAGGGTGGCTTTATCGATTTGATCTGCCGGTTCAGACCATGCCTGAATTGGGTGCTACTCACGCCGCTGAGATCGCGTTTACCTTTAATGCCTTTGCGAACAGTGCGCCTGACTCGGCGTATTGGTATGACCGCCGAGATCCAGTAGTGCGGGAATTGGCCCTTAACTGGTCGAACACCATCATCAAGTTTGCCAAGACGGGTGACCCAAATGGTGCCGGTCTGCCAACTTGGCCGCGTTACACCGCAGAAACAAGAAAAGCGCTTATCTTAGATGCGACACCTCGAGTCGACGCCAATCTCCATGCCGCTGACCTGACACGTTGGGGCGATGATGAACAGTGCGCGGCTGATTTGTAAGGACCTTCCAGAAATAGACATATTTTGTGCAGCGGATGGATGAGGTGCGCGGCAAATGCTAGCGGATAGCCTGTATCCAAGCGGGCAGAAGAAGCTTCAAAAGCTACATGCTGATATCGATGCTGGTAATACATTTGCAGCAGTGGCCGATGAGTGGCGAGCAATGCACCTCGTTGAAAAATCAGACAGCTATCTTCTATTCGCTAATGCTTGTGGCGTCGGTGCGGGTGATGGCGCATGACCCGAACCTCCGCCGCCGCCTCCACCGCAACCAGCGAGGATTAGGGTAAATAAAGAAAGCGCGGTAGCTGTAATAAACCGGTTATCGAAATATTTTGATTTCATGGTTTATTGTAACCATGTTTTACAACATGACATAGCGTTGAGGAGGGCTGAAATGACGTGCCGGGTTGCTGGGATAGATACACTTAAACATATCGATTACCAACAGGTGCGAGTCTCGATCCTGTTAACCAACGCGCATCATTCAGGCGGCAATAAATACTACAAACTGAAGCTGAATATTGAGCGAGCCAGGCAGCAGAACATGAACACGTTGTTAAGTTTTGGCGGTGCCTGGTCCAATCACATCCATGCGCTGTCTGAAGCGGGTCTAAAAAGCGGATTCAGAACAATCGGTGTTATCAGAGGCGAAGCACCTGCCAACCCTTCGGCGATGCTTAAGGATGCTGTCGGTAATGGCATGCTGTTGCACTATGTCAGTCGTGAACAATATCGACGCAAAGATGACGACACTTTCATTGACGCGTTGCGGCAAAAATTTGGGGGTTTCTATCTGTTGCCAGAGGGAGGCTCGAATAACGATGCCGTGCTGGGTTGTCAGGAAATTCTCAATCTGGTCAATGCAAGCGACTACGATATCTTTGCATTACCCGTTGGCACAGGTGGAACATTAGCTGGCATTGTCTCCGGTTTGGCTATGAGTAGAGGCGCAAACGACTTCTCAGCACTGCAATCGAATCAACAAGTCATTGGCTATTCCTCATTAAAGGGCGCCTACGATTTGCAAGCATCTGTGCAACAAATGCTGAATGCCGTAACGCATAAAGACGCCAGCAGAAATGTATCATCGCAACTGCCACAGTGGCACATTTGCCACGATTATCATTTTGGTGGCTATGGCAAATTTCCCAATGCGCTTAGAGAATTTCTTATTGCGTTTGAGTATCAGAATGATGTCAAGCTTGATCCGATCTACACGGCAAAAATGATGTATGGGATTATCGACCAGATCGACACAGGATCGATAAAATCAGGATCCCGAGTGTTGGTTATTCATACGGGCGGCCTGCAAGGGCGAAGAGGCTATGCTCTGGTGTGAAAAAACCGGATAAAACCTGTGCCGCGGCAGTTACGAATTGAAAGTTGCGCATCGAGCTATGCGAATGGAACTATGCTAATGGAGCTAAGCGCATCGAACCATGCGCATCGAACCTTAAGCGCCAGAAAGGTTTAGTGATCAATGCGATCGACGCGCCAAAGCCTTGCTTTATTTAGTGTTTAATCAAAAAAGCACTGTTCCATATCACGCCCATCACATTCCTGATTCAGTTTGCCGATAACTTTGGCAGGAATACCCGCGACAGTGACATGCGGCGGTACGTCTTTCATGACGACACTACCTGCGCCGACTTTGGCGCCTTCGCCGATTTCGATATTGCCGATAATGGATGCGTTGGCGCCAATCATTACACCACTGCGCACCTTAGGATGTCTGTCATCGGATTCTTTGCCGGTACCACCCAGGGTGACGCCATGTAAGATCGATACATCGTCTTCAACGATGGCCGTCTCGCCTATAACCAATCCTGTTGCGTGGTCTAACATGATGCCGCAGCCGATGCGGGCGGCCGGATGTATATCGACGCCAAAGATGGTGCTGACTTGATTCTGTAGGAAGAACGCAAGTGAGTGCCTCTCTTGTACCCAGAGCCAATGTGCAACGCGATGAATTTGTAGCGCCTGGAAGCCTTTATAAAATAGAAAGGGCGTTGAGTAGCTATTGCAGGCCGGGTCACGGTCTCTCGTCGCCTTAATATCGATTTCTGCTGCGCGGGTCAGTGAAGCTTCGTTGGCAAAGGCGTCTTGAATGATCTCTCTTAAGGCCATACTTGAAACAACGGAGCTATCAAGCTTGCTCGCAAGTAGGAAGCTTAGGGAACCTTCCAAGGTGTCGTGATTCAAGACTGTCGCTTGAAAGTAGGTTGCCATGATCGGCTCAAACTCAGCTCGCGCCTTCACTTCGCTGCGCATTGCTTGCCAGAGGGAGCCCGCTGAGGCAATTTCGGCAATATTAGACTCTTCAGCCAGCTCGGTTTCATAGCGTTGGTTAATGGAAGATTTCATATATCTAACCCTTGAATTTAAATGCCCGCGGTTATTCTAAGCTTTTCTAAGCCGGAGCGTAAGTTTTTCGATTTTGAACGGAAATTCAAGGGATTAATCATTCCGACGGGCAATAAGCTCTATAAAGGTACGTCAGTGCGTGATCGAGAGCCGATTATGGCTTCAATTGCAATGTTGCGTAGAGGCACGTTCTAGATTCTAATGGGCGTCATATTTTAGGTGACGCCGCTAAATGAGTAAGAATCACTTTAATCATATAGGACTGATTGCAAGGACCGATAGCCAATTGGTGCTCGAATCCCTGCGTAGGGTTCGAGATTTCCTGCAGAACCGTCAGTGCAATATTTTAATGGAAGATACGGCGGAAGCGGTATTGAAAGATTACGATGGTCCCGTATTTTCTCAAGAACAAATGGCTGACAAGTGTGATCTGGTGATTGCGGTTGGCGGAGACGGTAATATTCTGGGTGCGGCTCGAAGTTTTACACCACACGGTGTGCCTATACTGGGTATAAACCGTGGCAGGCTGGGATTTCTCGCGGACGTTTCACCTGATGACATTGAGTCCAGCATCGGCCTAGTACTCGATGGTGATTTTGTGACAGAGGAACACTTTCTGCTAGAAGGGGAAGTTTCGGTAAAGGGTGAGAAAGAAATTCCGACAGCCTTGAATGAAGTGTTGATTCATTCTGCCAGGATGCCAAAGATGCTTGAGTTTGATCTTTTCATCGACGACGTCTTTGTCTACAACCAATATTCCGATGGACTGATTATTTCATCCCCAACCGGTTCGACCGCTTACGCGCTGTCTGCTGGCGGACCGATTATGCACCCTAGTTTGGATGCAATCGTTCTCGTGCCTATGTTTCCGCATCAGCTAAATAGTCGTCCTCTTGTTGTGCCGGGAAACTCTGAAATAAAAATAGTGGTCGGTAAAACGACCGGTATGAATGCCAAAATTAGTTTTGACTCCCAGCAGGAATTTGAAATTGAACCCGGTGAGTCGATTTTGGTCAAAAAGAAATCCCAAAGTCTGAAGCTTATCCATCCTCCGGGTCACAGTTTCTATGGCGTTTGCCGAAGCAAGTTGGATTGGGCCAGCCGGGTTGGCGAATAAGACGCTCTTCTAACTGGCGAGGTCCTGTGGGGTGTCGATATCTCTAATAACCCCGGGGTCGTTTACCTTAATCTGATAAACGTGTGCTGAATTATTTTCAATGACCGGCTTCGCGCCATTATCACCCGTTAGCGATTCAATTTCATCAAAGTAACATCGCGAGAAAAGTACGGGATGTCCCGCTTTACCGTCTTTTATGGGTACAACAATGGGATTGGACGTCTTGCGGAATTCGTATTCGGCCAATAGAGATTCAATAGTCTCGGCTTGAACAAAAGGCATATCGGCTAAGAATACCAGTGCGGCTTCCCAGTCTTTGGCCTGATGTATACCATTTGCCAACGTGTGCGCCATGCCCTGCGCTGAATCAGGCGCGCAGTAAAATTTTACAGATGGGTTATCAATTTTTTCTTCGAGTTCTTTTGCAAAACTAATATCACCGAATCGAAGTACGACGATGACTTCATCAATGACGCTAGCCGCCTTGTGGATGGATTCCTCAAGCATCAATAGACCGGTTGGTAACACCGATTTGCGTTTATCATCACCAAAGCGTCGACTGCTGCCGCCGGCAAGAATTATGGCTCCAATCATCCTGATCTCCTTCCCTAAATTTAATCTAGCTAAGGATTATGGCTGCATCGCGTTTCATACAGATATTTTACCTAAGCTGTCGCCCTAAAATCCGCCTCAACGCTCGCTTCGTTTCTCAACGCTGTGAGCTGAGCCAGTATCGCAATCGCGATCTCCGCCGGCGTTTTACTGCCGATGGGCAATCCGACTGGTGCATGCAGTCTATCAATCTCTGCAGGTGTTAAGTCTAGCTGTAACAAACGTTCTCGGCGCTTAGCAGAGGTTCTAGTCGAACCCATCGCGCCGATAAAAAAAGCGTTGGTCTTGAGCGCTTCCATCAACCCCATATCATCAATACGCGGGTCATGGGTAAGAGCAATAATTGCAGAAAAGTTATCGTTGGCATGTTCTCTGACTGCGTCGTCAGGCATGTTGCATACAAGTTGTACACCTTCGACGGGCCATTGTTCGATAACCTGCTCACGTGGGTCGCAGACAACAACATGGTAATCGAGGGCTTTAGCCATCTCTGCTAAATAGATGGAGACTTGACCTGCGCCAATAAGAAATAGTTGGTGCCTAGGACCATAGGTATGCACCAAGGTAAGATTTTTGGCATCTTTCTCTAAGGGTTCGCCGAATTCATCCGTCGGTATTTCACCGATCAACTCTAGATTGCGGTATCTATCTTTATCCTCCGCTGTCATGACGCCGGTGTCGAGTTCGACCGTTCTTGAAATACAAAGGCGCTGTTCGAGTCGATTGACTATTTGCCTTAGCGTGGCTATTTGTTGTTTCGTTCTAATCGGCTCAATGACGATGTGTAGTTGACCACCGCAAGGTAAGCCGAATCTATCGGATTCTTCTTTTGTCTTACCGTAGATCATCAATTCGGGTTTTTCCTGCGCAAGCTCTCCGTTTTGGAGCCTTTCAAGTAAATCCTCTTCGACGCAACCGCCGGATAAAGATCCGCAGGTGTGTCCACGGTCATTGCAGCTCAGCAGCGAACCGATAGGGCGTGGGGATGATCCCCACGTTTTAACCACGGTGCAAAGCCAGCTTAATTCGCCGTCTTCGACCCAGTCGGTGAGTTTAGTGAGTACTTGATGGTCTGCATTTTCCATATTTGTTTCGATCTAAAAATATTTTAAAAATGATAATATAGACTAGTTTACGGCACTCCTATGGCTGTGGAAAGTAGCTGTTAACGATCGAGCAAAAAGCGTGAATGTATTAAGCCAGAAGGGGTTTGAGTTGTGAGGGAATCGATTAAGTGAATATTAAGGCGTTATCTGTCGACAGAGATATTGATCTGGCGTTGTTTAGTCGATATCTGTACCAATGCTCTGTGCCTCATCGTATCAATGAGGTTGGCGCAGAGCAGGAAATCTGGGCAAATACTGATCAGGATAAGCAGACAATCCAATCACTGTATGCGGCATTTAGCCGCGGTGAATTTCAACTGCAGGCTAACGCCTCAGGATCCGCTCGCCCTTCGATAACGGACCAATTGGCCAGAATACTTAAGCAAGCGGCCGCATCGCCGTTCATATTAACCTTGATCGTTGCGAACGTGATCTGTTTTCCAATTACCTTTGGGATTGATACAGGTAACCAAAGCAAATGGTTAGCCGATTTCACATTGCTGTCGTTTAACGTGATGAATAATCAGATTTATCACGCCAATCTCGCTTATACACTTGAAACTCATCAATACTGGCGCCTGATCACGCCTATGCTGCTTCATTTTGGTTGGCTACATATTGTCTTCAATCTTCTTTGGGTGTGGGAGATTGGCCGGCGCATAGAGCAGTTGAACGGCAGTTTAATTGTACTGCTGCTAACACTCACGACATCGGTTGCTGCCAATTTACTGCAATACTGGCTGGCAGGTGCCAGTTTGTTTGGCGGCATGTCGGGTGTCGTATACGGTTTCTTGGGGTTTGGTTTATGTGTCGGTAGGCTGGCACCAGAAATGGACCTGGGGCTGCCGAAAGCAATTTACGGGGTGATGCTAGGGTTCTTGATTCTGGGTTTTACCGGTGTCATCGATCTATTGGGCTTAGGCAATCTTGCCAATGGCGCGCACCTTGGTGGGCTTTTAGCCGGGATAGCTTTTGGGATTCCTGTCGCCTTGTCTGCCAAAATTAAATCAAAGCGGTAGTCGTCAAAATGCGAAACCTGACTGATTCGGCGTTGACTCGAGTGATTCAAAGCTGATTTCGTAGGACGTGAATTTTCGAATATTGACGACGCCTATATCGAGGATAAGGTATTGACCTTTGATGCCTTGCAGCACCCCTTCAATGACGGAGGTCTTTTCGAAATTGAGTGCTTTTACTTTAGTTGGGTATTGCTCAACCGGGTATTCGATGGTGACAGCATCAGGTAGCTCAACTAAACGAATATTCGCTTCTCCATGGATCTCAATAAGATCGTCAATACCGCTCTTAGCCTCCGCTAGAAGCTGCTCTCTGGCCAACATGAGGTCGACATGAATACCTTCGGACTTGAGCATCTTCTGCCAATGCGTTTTGTCAGAGATGTGGGCTTTGAACATCGTTTCCACAAACCCAGACATTTGTCTTGAACTGACTTCAAATAAAGGTAGCGCCTGTACAGCGCCTTGATCGATCCAGCGGGTCGGGACTTGATTAGGTCGCGTGATGCCAACCTTGAGGCCTGATGAGTTTGCCAAATAGACAATGTGTGGTTGCATGCACACACGGTCTCCGAAGTCGGGCTCTCGACAGGTACCTAGATGATAGTGGCAGCGTTCAGGGCTCATCATACAAAGGTCACACTGGGCCAGCTTCTTGAAGCAGGGGTAGCAGTAGCCTTGGCTGAAACTCTTCTTAGTGGCGCGCCCACAATGGTTACATTCAATGTTTCCAGTATAGCTAAGCCGAATTTTGCTGCCTATTAACGGATTCAGATGAATCTGCGCGTCAGACAGCGGTAGATGATAGTCAACCGGCTTATTGTGTTCAGTGATAAGTTTTCGAATAAATCCATGCATGCAAAGATGATATCAATTTTGACTGTAAAAAGAACACTTAGCGCAATGTTTACGGCTCAGATTGCATTGAAAGGAATCTTAAACCAGATACAATCACGGCCGTTCGATATAAACCTTTATCCAGCGTTAAGTCGAACGCCCAATGTTCAGTCTTGTTCTAACTATACGACCTGAATGCGATGAACTTAAAACATACAAAAGCGGGAATACTAATGAAAGAAGGCCAACCTAAAGCCATCGCTCTGAAGGACTACAAAGTCCCCGAATATTTAATTGAAACAACAACGCTACATGTTGACCTTGATGAGGAAGAAACCCTGGTTACCGCAACCTTGCAGATGTCTAAAAATCTGGACAGCCAAGCCACTGGAAACCAGTTGATGTTGGATGGTGGCAAGGGTTTGGATACACGATCGATCTCAATTGATGGCCGTGAATTGTTGTCAAATGAATACCGAATTGAAGAGGACTCGCTGACACTGTTTGATGTGCCTGATGTGTTTCAGCTTGAAACGCGCGTTGCGATAAAGCCTCAAGATAATACTGCTCTCGAAGGCCTTTATAAATCAGGTGATATGTATTGCACCCAATGTGAAGCTGAAGGCTTTAGAAATATCACATGGTTCTTAGATCGCCCGGATGTGATGTCGCGTTACACAACGACCGTAAAAGCCAACAAGCAAACCTACCCCATTCTACTGTCGAACGGAAACGACATCGACCGTGGCGAAGATGGCGATAAACATTGGGTAACTTGGAATGATCCATTTGATAAGCCTGCCTATCTGTTTGCACTAGTGGCCGGAAATCTTGAATACATCGAGGATAGCTTCACCACGATGAGTGGTCGTGATGTAAAACTACAAATTTTTACTGAAGCACACAATATCGATAAGTTAGCGCATGCCATGTTGTCACTAAAAAACTCAATGGCGTGGGATGAAGAGGTCTACGGTCGGGAATACGACTTAGATATTTTCATGATCGTAGCTGTAGAGAGTTTCAACATGGGCGCAATGGAGAACAAGGGCCTCAATATATTTAACACGTCCTGTGTGCTCGCACGACCCGATACAACCACGGATGCGGGTTACCAAAGAGTTGAAGCCGTTGTAGCCCACGAGTACTTTCACAATTGGTCGGGCAACCGAGTGACTTGTCGCGATTGGTTTCAGTTAAGTTTGAAGGAAGGGTTTACTGTCTTGCGAGATCAGCAATTCTCTGCAGATATGGGTTCCGAAGCGGTCTGTCGAGTCAATGATGTCGCCGTTCTTCGAAGTGCGCAGTTTCCTGAAGATGCAGGTCCAATGGCACACGCTATTCGACCTGACTCCTATATCGAGATTAATAATTTCTATACGGCCACGGTGTATGAAAAAGGTGCTGAAGTTGTCCGCATGATTCGAACACTTCTCGGCACTGAAGGCTTTCGTGCCGGCACAGATTTATATTTTGATCGGCACGATGGCCAAGCGGTAACCACTGAAGACTTTGTGATTGCCATGGAAGATGCCAATCAAATAAATCTGTCACAGTTCAGGCAGTGGTACCGACAAGCAGGCACACCATCGCTTACGATGACAGGTGAATACATTGAAGCTCAGGGTTTGTTCAGACTGAGTGTGGAGCAAGTCTGTCCGCCAACACCCGGTCAAGCCACGAAAGAACCATTCCATATGCCTCTGGCTATTGGCCTGCTAGATAAAGACGGCAAGGACGTTCAGGTCGACGTGTCCAGCCTAGATTGCGCCTGCGTTGTGACCGGTGAGAGTGAATTCACTATGGTGTTAAACCTAACCGACGCGAAGCAGACGTTTGACTTTCCTATCGCCTTTGAGCCGACGCCGTCATTGCTGCGAGGCTTCTCTGCACCCGTTAAACTGCAGTACGATTATTCGCGGGATGAACTACTTTTTTTACTGAGCCACGACTGCGACGGGTTTAACCGTTGGGAAGCAGGTCAGCGATTAGCAGTAGAAGTGATAGGCGACGTGATCGCTCAAGTTCAAGCAGGCAACCCCTGTGTCGTTGATGAGCGACTTATAAAAGCCTTTGAGAATGTCTTGGATCAAGCGCTAGCGAATAATCCAAGCGAATCCTTGGATAAGGCAATGCTCGCCAGCATGCTTGTCCTGCCAACTGAAACCTATTTAACGGAGCTTGTCGACATCGCTGATGTTGACGCAATCCATCAGGCTCGAGAGCTCGTGCGGTCAACGCTAACAAATCGATTGAGTGGCTTGCTATTGACGGTTTATAAAATGAATCAGTCAGACAACGCATACCAGCCTACTGCAGAACAAGTTGCACGACGATCGTTAAAGAACGTTTGTTTGTCCTATTTGATGCAGCCAGAGTCGACTGAGATGATTGATCTGTGTGTTGCTCAGTTCGAATCCTCGAATAACATGACTGACACGTCAGCGGCATTGAAAGCACTGATCGAATCCAATTCTGCACAAGCGGTTGAGCCGAGAAATAAAGCCTTAAGTGTCTACTTCGAACGCTGGAAGGATGATGCTTTAGTGATTGATTTGTGGTTCAACATGCAAGCGTCCTGTTCGCACTCTGATACGTTAGATAATGTGCTTGAACTTATGCAACACGATGCATTCACCATGCTAAACCCAAACCGTATGCGGTCGGTGGTTGTTGCATTTGCGTTCCAGAGCAATGTCAATTTCCATCGAAAAGACGGCCGTGGTTACACGTTTCTTGCGGATCAGGTGATTGAGTTAAATAGCATCAACCCTCAGATGGCGGCTCGCGTGCTTAAGCCATTAACCGGCTGGCGCAAGTACGATCAGGCTCGGCAGGAATTGATGAAGGCGCAGTTGAATCGAATTCTGGCGGAAGAAAATCTATCGCCGGATGTTTTTGAGATAGCCAGCAAGAGCGTCTAGCTTCGTTGATTATGTTGAGCAGGGGCGGTTTAGGCCGCCCTTGTTATTTATGATGCTAGGGGTTCATCGTGCTTAGCAATGCGTGAGGCGAGCTTTTTTCTGCCCTGATGCTACCTAGCGCTTGCGTGATGTCCCCTAAGCTTTTGCCATGCCAATCGGTTTGCTGAGACGGTGAGTAGAGACTTTGTTCGAGTAGTACGATCTCTTGTAAGAGTTCATCACTGGCATAATGAGCCGCCAGGTCCCTGGTTGAATCAATGCTTGGCAGGCGGGCTTTACCCCAAAGGAACAGTAAATTTCGCGCATCTGCAGCCTGATTTTTCTTGCAGGCTTCCTGTAGCCTATTAAACAACGCTGTTTCAGAGGTTAATTGTGTTGGCGTGTCTTCGACTGCTGTCTGCGTTGGACGTCTTTGAGCTTTGAACAATAACATCAAGGTAATCACCCAAGCCGCTGCAAGGACGCCTGCAAGTAGCTGCCAGTAATTCGGTCCTTCGGCTACCGGTTGCCTTAAGGTTGCAGATTCTGCTACTAGGGTTTGATTGGGTTGGCTCGGTTCGATATTACGTGCAACTGCTTGGGGCTGACGTGAGGCTTCAACAGAAAATGCTTGCGCGGGTAATGACGCTATTTCCATTTTGTTGGTGGTTGTATTCCACCAAGCGAGTTCTAAAGCAGGCAACAGCAATTTGCCGGGTTGCGTCGGAACAATACCGACAGTTGTCTTACTCGTAGCAACAATACCCGAGTCTGTTATTGTTTGATTTTGAACCTCGGGGTCTTTGTACGACTTGGCGCCCTGGATTTCAATATCATCTATGGCAGGCAGCAGCGTGGCTGCTTGGCCATCGACGGTGATGGTGATATTCCTGTTTATAGGTTCGCCAACCGTCAATTGTTTAGATTCGCTACTCCATGCTTCAGTGATTTTAACGGATTTAGCGGGTAGCCAGTGGGGCGCCGTAAATTCTTTTGGTTTCGGTTTGACTGTCACAGAATGTGTTTCCGAAAATGCCATGACGGGTTCGCGATTAGAGAAGAAACCTCTGCCTACCTTTGAGCCAGTGAAAGTGACCCGGGGTATTTCCAATACGCCGCTGCGCTGAGGAAAAATTGCGAAGCGTTTCTCAAATACGAAGTAGCGACGATTATTGACATAGGTATCGTAACGCTTTTCACTTTCAATGGTTTCGATGATGGCATTTTCAATTTTCGGCTCGGCGGGAATCTCGCCGGTTATAATGTCGACGTAGTGCAGTTTAATGGTGTAGATTATTTGACCTTGGACATAGGCTTCGGAGGTGTCCACGCTGGTTTCCAAAAATACCAACTCGTTCGCTTTAGACTTCATTTCCGCTGTCTGTGGTACAACGTCTATGACGATTGCTTCTGAAATTGAGCCATTTATTTGGATTCTTGGAATGGTCACTGTGCCGAGCCTTTTTGCCCGCAGCACCAAATCCCAACTGGTACTCACTTCACGGCTACTCTGACCGTTGATGATGCTCATTTTTGTGTTTTGATTGGGCCCAGCGACACGCAATATTTCAAAATCTTTCGTCAAAAAGTCAAATTCGAGTTGGCCAGTCAACGCTTCATTGACTTTGATATTAAGTCTTAGCGGATCAGTTTCGCTTATTCTTGTACGGTCAACGGAAACAGTGAGACTGAAAACAGCGCTGCTAAATGTGACAAGCATTAACAGGAATGCGGATGTGACGATGGACTTACCAGTTTGACGTTTCATCTCTTCGCACCTCACCTTGTTTGATTCTTTCGTCGTATTGCATTTTGAATTTTCTTCGCAGTAATCCACCGGGATCATCAGGGACTTGTTTCAGCCATTGTTGCAAGGCTTGTTGCAGTTCCTCGTCCAGTGGCTCCTGATCTTCTTGAGACATTTGCTCGTCAGTGGCATCTTTTTCTTCTTGGTCTTGCTGATCTTGGTCCGCTTGTTCTTGTTCCTCAGAAGATTGTTCCTCAGAAGATTGTTCTTCTGCAGAATCTTCCTGCGGGTCGTCAGGCTGTTGCTGAGAATCTTCTTCGTTTCCTTCTTTATTTTCGCTCTGCTGACTTTCTTCGGACTCGTCAGAGGGCTGATTTTCATCCTCACTGCCTTGTTCCTGTTCCTGTTCCTGTTTTTGTTGGGACTCAAGAAGTTCCTCAACAAGCTGCTTATTGAATTGGGCATCCTCGTGATCGGGTGCCATTTCGAGCGTATCTGCATAGGCTTGGATCGCTTCTTCATACTTACCCTGCATCGCCAGTGCATTACCGAGGTTGTAGCGGCCCTGCTCTGAGGGGTCAACTTGGAATTCCTCAGCGGCATCTACAAAATTTTGTCCTTTGTACTGTGCACTCGCTTTCCATTTTGGATCTTTGAACAACTTTGCTGCCTGTTGTGCGTTTCCTTGGTTCATTGCTTCAATTGCCTGCTGGTCTCGGGTTTGCCACAGATCGTCCCAGATTGAAGCGTAGGCTTGATCAGTCGGTAGACAACAGATAAGCAAGACCGACCACAACCAGCCTCGTCTAAAACTAAGTGCGGCGAGTGGCAGTAACAGCAACAGAAGCCAAGGTCCTTTTTCCAACCAGATATCAAAATCCCGCTCCATTTCTCGGAATTGCTGTTGGTCTAAAAGGGGTGCTTCGGCGAGCAGATAATCAAGATCCGTGTCGATTAAGCGCATTCGTGCAAATCTGCCGCCCGCAAGATTGGCAAAATCTGTTAATGCGTCAAAATCTACGCCAGGCACGATAATTGTGCCTGTCGCATCTTTGAGGTAGCCGCCATCCCTTGTCAGTTTTGTTCCAGGGATTGGTGCGCCTTCGGCCGTTCCGACGCCCAATACAGAAATGGGGAAGGCGTAGCGATGCTGTCGAGCAATATTCTGAGACTCTGCGATGTCACGTATTTCATCTGTCACAATGACGATGCGTCCACTGCTGACGCCAGCGTCTTTAAACAATGAATGAGCCAGATTCAACGCGGGCGCAAGTTGGCTTCCCGGTGCAGGCATGAATTCGGGTGCGACGGCGGGAATCATTTCTGCAATCGTGTTTGCGTCATCGGTAAGTGGCGAGACTAAGTGTGCATCGCCCGAGTAGACCACTAAGCCCGTTACACCTTCATTTCTGAGCTTGAGCAGGTCTAATAATTTTCTCCGCGCCGCTGTCAATCTGTCAGGCTTTATGTCCGTCGCGTACATAGACCGGCTTAAGTCGAATAAAATGATCAACGCATCTTCGCGCTCATGCACCGGTTGAGAGGTTTTCTCCCAGACGGGCCCGGCCAGTGCAATGATCGCTAATAACCAACCGATCGCGATGAGATAAATTGGATTGCTTCCAGGTTTAGCGAGTTGGCTTTCAATAAGGTGAGGCAGCAGACTCGGGTCGATTGAGCGCTCCCAGGCCGAGTCTTTGCCTTGTCGTAGTCTAAATATCAGAGCCAGCATTAATGCTGGCAATAAGCCAAAGAACCAAAATGGGCGTAAAAAATGTAACTGTGAGATTAAGTCCTGCGCCGCTTCTAACGTCATGAGTCAAGCTCCGCGTTCGGACGTGGTTTTGAAGCGAGCTGCTGCGCCACCCAGATTCGTGTCTGAGGATGTAACAACGCGATCAGAAAGCTGCAAATCAATGCCAGCCCTAGCGGCCAAAAGTAGAGACTTTTTACAGGACGATAGACCTCAACATCTTGTTCAATTGGCTCGAGCCGATCGAGCTGTTCATAAATTTGGACGAGCTCGCGACTGTCTCTCGCCCGTTGATAAATCCCGCCGGTTGTTTCTGCTATTTCTGTCAGAGTCTTTGAGTCGAGTTCGGAGGAGGGGTTTATGGTGCGATTAAATAATAGTCCTGGCACGGTAAGCTCGTCTGCGCCAAAACCAATCGTATAGATTTTGACACCTTCCTGTGCGGCAATCTGTGCGGCCTTTATGGGCGTTACTTCGCCAGCATTATTCTGTCCATCCGTGAGTAGTATCAGTATTCGGCTATCCGCTGGACGGTCGTGCAGGCGTTTAACGGCTAAACCAATAGCGTCGCCAATGGCTGTTTTACCGCCGGCTACGCCCAGCGGTGTTTCCAGTAGCAATGTACGTACGGTATTTCTGTCGAAGGTCAGGGGTGTTTGTAGGTACGCCAGACTGCCAAACAGAATGAGACCGAGTCTGTCGCCTTCGCGGCGCTCCACAAAGTCGCCAATCACATCTTTGACAACTTCAAGGCGCGTTGTTTTTTGGCCATTCAAAACCATGTCCTCCGTACCCATTGATCCAGATATGTCGACCGCCAACATCAGATCCCGACCGGTTGTCGGTAGTTCAACAGGATCGCCAATAAATTGTGGTTGAGCAGCGGCAACGACGAGCGCGAGCCAGCATAAAATGAGTAAAAATCGCTGCCATAAATTACGCCGGGCTGTTGCCAGCTGTTGTGCGTCAAAGGATGTGGCGGAGCGGTAGAACGGTACATACAGTGCGGTGTCACGTTGTTCGAAACGCGGCAGCAGAATATACATCAGCAGTGGTAGAGGCAGTACTGAAAATGCCCAGGGCCAGAGGATTTCGATCATACTGCATCCCCCACGCTGAGCGTATTCACCGTACGGTGTTTTGCAATCCAATACTTTGAAATTTCATGCAGTGCGTCAATATCGTAGTTGACGTTGTTGGTATATTGTCCATGAATGAGCGCTTGCCCTTCACCCATGCTGAACTCTTTAGTATCCGCTGCCGTGTCTAAAAACGAAACCCAACGCTCACCCGTTAAATGGGCGACTTCGCTTCGTGCATAGTGCGTTAATGCAACGCGTTTGAGTAACTGATTACATTCGTTCAGGTAGCCGGTTTTATCGTCGCTGAACTGGCTTTTGATGTGTTCAAGTTTAACCAACGCTTCGCGCCTGTAAGCATTTTTTTGCCAAATTCGATAAATAAAATACATACCGTAGAACATACCGATTAGTGCTAATGCGCCCAGGATCCACCAGCCTATTGCGGGTGGCCAAGAATCAATAGGTGCCGGTAGGTGAATGTCGCGCAATTGTGCAAGCGGGTCGGTTTGACCTGGGTCGCTAATAGGCGGTGGTGTTTGACTCGCCATTAGCGCTTGGCCCGACGAATCGAATGGTATGAGTCAGCCAGCGATTGAATAACATTGTTACCGGTGCTGAGCTCAAACAACGGTGATTTGAGCTTGTTAAATTCAATGCGTGTTTGCTGCAGATGGCGTTCGTACTGTTGTTCGTATTCAGATCGATTCTTCTTGTCAGCAGTATCGATTTGAACACGTTGCTGACCATCGGTAATGGTATACAGGTCGGGACTTGGCAGGTTGTGTTCCATTGGGTCAGAAACATGAACGCCAATGATGTCGTTATGACGTGATAACTGACGCAGATGTAGCAGCGCGTCTTTTGAAAAATGATCGTAATCGCTGATGAGAAAAATAGTGCTGCCATGTTTGGCGACCCGACGCACGTTCAAGAGGGCCTCTGATAGATAGTCAGTCGCGCTGTCTTCATTTCTGCGATCTTTGTTGAGCCGATGATTAAAATCGTTTATTTCGTTTAGTAGTCTCAGCACGGCGTGTTTGCTTCGTCTTGGTCGAACTTCTCGATGACCTGTTTCAGCGAAGACTATGCCGCCAACTCGGTCACCATTTTCCAATGAAACCCAAGCGATAAGAGCGGCAGCCTGTGCAGCCAAGACAGACTTGAACGAAAACACAGAGCCAAAAAAAAGTGAATGGGATTGATCAACTAAAATAAGAACGGGGCGTTCTTTTTCTTCCTGAAAAAGTTTGGTGTGTGCAATCTGTGTCCTAGCCGTAACTCGCCAATCGATTGTTCTTACATCATCGCCCGGTTCATATCTTCTGACTTCCGCGAAGTCGATACCGCGTCCTCTGAATTTACTTGTCAGTAAGCCAGACAACGGGTTGCTTGATTTGTCGATTGTGACGCTATCAATCTCGCGCGCGGCATGTCGCAGGCGAATCAATTCGGTGACATCAGTGTAGGCGCCACCTTTGATTGGGAACTGATGTTTTTTGGCAGGCTTTAGTGACATTTATCGTGGCAGTCCTATTTTGATACTAACTCGATAGAGCTGGTCAGCTATGCGACGGCGACGCGTTGCACAAGCGTGTCAATAATATGATCCGCATCGATACCCAATGCTTCTGCTTCGAAGCTAACAATAATGCGATGTCGAAATACATCATGTACGACAGCTTGCACATCGTCTGGGCTGACGAAATCCTTTCCAAGCAAATAGGCATTTGCCCTCGCGCAGAGGTCGAGTGAAATGGTACCGCGAGGCGATGCGCCATAATCTAGCCAGTTGGCCAAATCATCACCAAACGCAGCGGGCTGTCTCGTCGCCATTGTGAGCTGAACAATATAGTCCTCAACAACGGGGGCCATGTGTAATTCCAAAACCGCTTTACGTGCCTCGAATATCGCTTCTTGATTCAGTTTTTGGGGCGGCTGTGGGGCCTTTCTTCCTGCGATTGATTCGTTCCTGACGTGTTGCAGGATAGATCTTTCCGACACTGCGTCGGGGTAGTCGATGTTGACTTGCATGAGGAATCTGTCGAGTTGCGCTTCAGGTAGGGGGTAGGTACCTTCCTGCTCGATTGGATTCTGTGTTGCCATGACTAAAAATAGATCCGCAAGCGGGAAGGTTTGACGACCGATACTGACTTGTCGTTCGGCCATGGCCTCCAAAAGTGCCGACTGAACCTTTGCCGGCGCTCGGTTGATTTCATCCGCCAGAACCAGGTTGTGAAATATGGGGCCCTGTTGAAAGGAGAATGTGCCATCTTGAGCGCGATAAATTTCCGTTCCGGTAATATCTGATGGTAATAAGTCCGGGGTAAATTGAATACGATGGAAATCACCTTCGATGCCATCCGCAAGCGTCTTTATCGCTTTTGTTTTGGCAAGGCCCGGGGCACCTTCAACAAGAAGGTGGCCATCGGCAAGAAGTGCCATCAGTAGCCGGTTGACTAGTTTCTGTTGTCCAATTATCTGTTCTGATAACCACTTTTCGAGTTCAATTATTTGCTCGCGATGCTGCATAGTTCGCTTATTCTTCTCTTTTGGTTAAATTGTTAAAGTATAAATAATGATTCCTCTGCGTCTTTCAACCCACAGTCGTCAAAACATAAAAAAACGGATGTTATTGTAAACCGAAGGGTAGACCACAAAAAGTAGGCAGGGTTCAATCCGAGGCGCCACTGTAACAAAAAAGCATAGAGGTAAGCATCGCATCTCAGCCACTATTTTCCATCTCTGCGTCGATTGACAGGCGTCAACTGACCCTTTCGTCAATATTTCGACTAACTGAGCAAATTTGGTGTTTTAGATAATCGCTAAAACGCGCGGCGCTTGATTGATGAGTTGTGTATACTTCTGCAGAATTTTTTATGCTAGATGATATGAAATATCAGACTCTTCAGGACATTCTGTTTCGCCTGCCCACAGAAACCTCTCACTATCTTTCTCTGCATTCAATTGCGGTACTGCAGCAGCTGAAGTTAACGTCGTTGATTGCCAAGGCCGTCACTGATGATCCGGTCACGCTGATGGGTATAGATTTTCCAAATCGCGTTGGCTTAGCGGCTGGGTTGGACAAGGATGCGAAGTGCATCGCTGGCCTCGACGCGCTTGGCTTCGGGTTTATTGAGGTTGGTACGGTGACGCCCAAACCTCAGCGGGGAAACCCAAAACCTCGACTCTTCAGAATTCCTTCTCGTCAAGCCATCATCAATAGAATGGGGTTTAATAATGAAGGCGTTGATGAAATGTCGAAACGTATTCGACGCGCCAATTTCGCTGGCGTACTGGGGGTCAACATAGGTAAGAATGCCAAAACAGCCGATGAAGATACCTTGTCTGATTACACCCTTTGTATGCGGAAAGTCTATGAGCAGGCTTCTTATATTGTCGTCAATATATCGTCACCCAATACACAAGGACTTCGTGCCTTTCAGCATGGTGACGAGTTGGCGAGACTACTTGAAGGTTTGAGGGTTGTGCACCGAGAACTGCAGGATAAGTATCAAAAACATGTTCCACTTCTCGTCAAGATTGCGCCCGATATGGACGATGAAGAAATTCTAACCATCTCCAGACGATTGCTAGAATTCGAAGTTGATGGGGTTATTGTCAGCAACACAACTGTTTCTAGAAGCGCGCTACTGGGTGAAAATCACTCTAGCGAAAAAGGTGGATTGAGTGGCGACCCATTGCGCAATCAAAGCAATCATGTGCTGGCTATGGTCGCCTCAGAAGTGAAACCTAAGCTGGCTGTTATTGGTGTCGGCGGCATCATGTTGCCGGAGCATGCCGCACAAAAAATTGAGCTTGGCGCTGATCTGGTGCAACTCTACACGGGGTTTATTTATAGTGGGCCGGACCTCATTGCTGAAAGCTCTGAAGCTATTCGTGCTGCGCTCGGCCAAATAAACCTGATGCCCTCTGCATCTGCCCTCTAACTTGCCTAGCGCAAGGTGCGTCGATGCGGTTCGGCGGATAAATCTTTGAAGTATAAAAAAAGGCTCCAATCTGGAGCCTTTAGCAGTGTAAAAAACTGAGTGAATAAAAAGTACGCTTAGCGTCGTTAGGCGACGGGTGCATGGCTAACGCCTGCAGTGCCTACATAACCGTCCCATTGATCTTCTCTGCCTGTTCTCCAGCCGGTCAACCAAGACTGGCGTGCTTCAATATCGTGGTAGGGACAGAGATCTTTTGACTTACCATGAACACCCGTTTGGTAACCGCGGGTAAATGCTCTATTGCTCTTGTCTCTTTTCTGTCTTCTCATAAATCTAGTTTCATCCTTAGCTGGTTATTGTCGCTCTATCAGTGATCTAGAAAATCCCGTTGCAAGACTGAACTCAATTCCTCTTTGTCGTTCTTGTTGCTCATTCATTACATCAAGACTCCCTATGTTTTATCTCAGGGAGAATGTCTTGTACATGAATCATTTGATCTAAGGTTTGATGCTGATAGGAGGAGAGGTTCTAAAGGGTTAATTGTGGGCCGACGTCTATTTTTTTATGAATCGCTGAGCAGGTCAGCCGCTTCAGTCGCGACTGAAGCTGCACCAAATTAACGCGAAATGATTGGCCTGCGATTATTGTTGTGCATTTATCGAATAGGTACACTTTTGCCCTGGAAATAAAAATTTAACACGGTCATCTTTACAAAACTGAATGACCTCAGACAGGAAGAAACGACTATGAAGAAATTTATCGCAAAGTTGGTTGCGGTAACAGCGCTAATGTTACTCGGTGGACCTGTGTTCGCTGATGAGTTAAATGGTGCGAATACCTCATGGATATTGACTTCAACAGCATTAGTGTTGTTTATGACACTGCCCGGTTTGTCCTTGTTCTATGCGGGTTTAGTTCGGTCCAAGAACGTCTTGAGCGTTCTGATGCAATGCTTTGCAATAACCTGTGTGGTTTCTGTACTTTGGCTCATTGGTGTTTATTCAATGGCGTTCTCGGAAGGTAATGCATTCATCGGTGGCGCGGCGAATTTCTTTATGGCTGGGGTGACAGAAGACTCAATGTCTGGGGACATCCCTGAAAGTGTGTTTGCAATGTTTCAATTGACGTTTGCGATCATTACGCCCGCACTAATAGTAGGCGCGTTCGCTGAGAGAATGCGATTTTCATCAATGTTAGTTTTTTCAGCGATATGGTTGGTGTTCGTTTATGGGCCTGTGACTCACTGGGTCTGGGCGGCAGACGGCTGGTTATATAACTTAGGCTTACTCGATTTTGCAGGTGGCACAGTGGTTCACGTGACCGCCGGTGTGGCTGCGCTGGTTTGTGCGCTTGTGTTGGGTCCCCGCAAAGGTTTTCCACATACACAGATGCCGCCTCATAATATGACCATGGTGATCACAGGCGCGGGTATGCTTTGGGTTGGTTGGTTTGGCTTCAATGCGGGTAGTGCTCTAGCCGCAGATGGCAACGCCGGTATGGCGATGATGGTGACCCATATGTCGGCTTCTGCCGGTGCGCTGACGTGGATGATTTGTGAATGGGTCAAGTACGGCAAACCGAGTGCTTTGGGTGCTGTTACAGGTATGGTTGCAGGACTCGGTTCGATTACACCGGCGTCAGGGTTTGTTGGCCCGGCCGGCGGACTGATGATCGGTATTATCGGTGGTTTTGTTTGCTTTAATGCAACCAACATTATTAAGTTGAAGTTGCAGATTGATGATTCTCTCGATGTCTTTCCTGTCCATGGCGTGGGCGGTGCATTAGGAACGATATTGGCCGCAGTCTTTGCAAGCGCGAGCCTTGGTGTATTTAGTGGTCAGGGTTACAACGAAGGCATGAATATGCTCTCGCAGCTTGGCGTTCAGGTAGTGGGTGTCCTTGCAGTAGGGGTGTATACCGCGATAGTCACCTTCGGCATCCTCAAACTAGTCGACGCGATTTTAGGCTTACGTGTCAGCAGTGACGATGAGACTGAAGGACTCGATATTAATCAGCATAATGAGCGAGGCTACGATCTGTAGGCTTAATGGTAGATTGCACCTGAGTCTGCGGGCATCTAAACGATGTCAAAGACTTAACTTAATAGCGGCTATCGACTAGCCGCTCTTTCGACAAGGAACGACACTAGATCCTCGAATGAAAGGCCCAGGGCGCTCGCGCCGTCTGGGTACAAGCTTGTTGGCGTCATGCCCGGAAGCGTATTGACTTCAAGAAGATATTCTTCCGATTCATTTGGAACGACGAAATCTGCTCTTGAAAGGTCGCGGCATTGCAGACTGACATGGGCATCGATTGCGATTTTTTGTAGCCGAGCAAGCTGAGCATCGGGCAGTCGAGCAGGAATAATGTGATCGCTTAACCCCGCTGTATAGCGATGTTCAAAATCATACCAGCTATCTGCCGCGGTCGTGATTTCAATGACAGGATGCGCAACGGGACCATCGTCTGTATCGATCACGCCGACCGTTATTTCCTTACCGGAGATGCGACTCTCGACGAGGATTTTGCTGCCGAGTTCTGCGGCGAATTTCATGGCCGCATCAAGTTCATTTTCATTTTCGACCAGTGTGACGCCTAGTGCACTGCCTTGCGATGCCGGTTTTACCACGACAAATGAGCCTAACCGTTCAATAATCGCCGCCACGGCGATCGCTCTATCAGTTTGCGCATCGAAAACAATTTCGTCAGCTAGCGGTAAATTAGCGCGTCGAAAAACCTGCTTTGCAAGTATTTTGTCCATCGCAACGGCGCTAGCCTGCACGCCGCTGCCGACGTATTTATATTCGAGAATCTCGAGAAAGCCCTGCAATGTGCCATCTTCTCCTGGCGGCCCATGTAGCACAGGGAAAACGACGTCCGGCGCAAAGTGTTTCAGCTTCTCTGCCACGGTCGCATCCAGTTCTATTGCTTCAACATGCTGATAGTTTGCCTTTAATGCACCGATTACGCCCTGCGCGGAAACACGTGAGACCGCAGCTTCGGCCGATTGACCGCCATTGATGACGGCGATCCTCAATGCGGGGTTATGTTTTGTATCGAATTCGATTTGGCACCTACCTATCGGGAAGATCACTTACCATTAAGTGAATGAGGCTTATGTGATTAGAGCCATGGATAGTAAATGGGAACGCGATGGGTGGAAAGTGTCTTTGGGTGAAATTTTGCCGAGAAAGTTCGCAGAAGCCCGGGAGTTGAAACGATTCCAGAGCACACGTTTGGTTTTTGTGACCAAAATGGATGAAAGTCTTTACCCTGTTGTTAACTTTAGGGTTTACAATTAGGGAAACAAACAATGCTCGACGTCCACGTGCGTCGGCAAAGATCTGCGAATAAGTCATCCAAGGAGCGAAATTGATGGGATATTTGAGAATAGGCGAACTGTCAAAGCGAACGGAAACCAATAACGAAACATTACGCTTTTACGAAACGAAGGGCCTGATTGATGCGCCGAGAAGAAGTGACGCAGGCTATAGACTCTATACCGCTGATGCTGTTGAACGCGTAAATTTTATTATCAGAGCAAAGCGAATGGGTTTTTCGTTAAAAGAGATCACCGAGTTACTCTCTCTTCAGGTAGAGGAATCTGATAGTACCTGTGGTGAAGTCAAGCAACTTGCCGAGACGAAGCTGGCAGACATTGAATTGAAAATTATAGAACTTGAGAAGATGAGAGATGCTCTGCAACAAATCACCGTGGCCTGTTGCGGCGGCGAGGAATCAACTGTTCACTGCACTATATTGAACGCGCTTGCTGCACATTAAGGGTTTCTTGGGAATAGCTTAAAGATCTCTTGAAAGTCTTTTAGAGGTAGCTCAACGATTGGTTCAGTTGTTCCAGTTCTTCATTCCAAAGGGCTTGGCGATCAAGTTTTTGGAACTTCGGCTTCCTGGCGCGATCATCCTCCAACAATATTTCTAAGGCCATAATTCGTTCCAAAATAGCATCGCTCGATAAATTTTCATCCTGATTGGCTACGTCGACAACTGAATCAACCGAGTGACTAGATTGTGCGGCGCGCTTCGTTCGGCTTTCAACATAGAAACTATTCGGATCGTTTATTTCTTTCAGTTGACCGTCAATAATGAGCGCGTAGCGTTGCGCAATAGTGTCAACGAACTTGCGATCGTGAGAGGTGATTAGTGCTGTTGCGTTGGTAGCGAGAATTTGTTGTTCGAGCTCTTCTTTACCTTGAATATCGATGTGATTCGTTGGTTCATCCAAGATGAGAAAGTTTGGCTGATTGATCTTTATTATCAGAAACATCATGCGCGATTTCTCTCCGCCGGAAAGCACTTTAATCTTCTTGTCGTGGTCTCTAAACTCGAAGCCTGCTTTGATTAATGATGCCTTGTATTCGCTTTCGGTGCCTCTATGGCAGTGTTTTCTTAGGGTTTCTAGTAAGGAAAGCTGCGCAGAAAATCCGGCCATCTCCTGATCGTAATAACCAATATCACACTGCGGGTTGAACTTGATGAAGTCACCTGTAAAATTTTTTGCATATTGCGCCATAATTAATTTAATAAGAGTGGTTTTACCGACACCGTTGTGGCCAAGCAGCGCGATACGATCACCAGGGCGGATATAAAATTCATTGATGGAAAAAAGCTGATGCGGATTGTCACCGGGTGATTCAATCACACGGTTTTCAATATGTAGCATTTTGTTTGCTCGAGATGTGCCGACGTCCAGTGTTAGAGAAAGGTTGGAACCTTTGCTGACAAAGGTTTTAGATTCCTGCAGTTTCTCGATACGCCGTTCCATGGTTTTTGCTTTCGCCGCGAGCTTATCGCTGTCGTAGACCTTGCCCCAGATGGCAAGACGCTTGGCGCTTTCAGCCAAGGACTTTATGGTCTTTTCTTCTTGTTTCAATCGAGCAGCATCCGCTGCATCTTGTTCATCAAGCTTGGTTTTGGCTTCGCTGTAGGGCATAGAAAAGTTGTAAGAGCGTTCGTCGCGAATAAATACTGTTCGATTGGTGACGGCATCAAGGAAGGCTCTGTCGTGGGAAACCAGTACAAAAGCTGCTTTAAAACTTTTCAGTTTTGCCTCAAAAAACAACAATGTTTGTAGATCTAGATGATTGGTTGGTTCGTCGAAAAGTATAAGGTTGGGTGCATTAATTATCGCACGGGCAAACATTAAGCGATTTTGCTGACCACCACTTAAGTCTGCTACTTTGTAGTCGAATTCGGCTGGGCTAAAGCCTAGTTCTTGTAAGCATTGTTGTACCTTGTACTCACCAAAGTCTTTTTCGTCGTTAGATAATTTATCAAGCAACGACTCAAGTAGCGTCAGTTCCATCAGGTCTATGCTGATAAATTGCTCGACAGATTCGAGTTGCAGTTGTCTGCTTCTGGAAATATCTCCCTCGTCAGCCTCACAAGACTGGTTGAGGATCGACAATAGCGTCGATTTGCCGGCGCCATTAAATCCGACGAGACCCACTTTGTCGCCTTCATTGATGGTGAAATCAAGGTTGTTGAATAGCGACTTTGTGCCGGCGCTGTGAGAGATTCGATGACATTGTAAAAGGGGAGGCATGCAAACAGTTTACAAGTTTGTTAAAAATTTTTTGAGTTGTTCTGCGTTGAACGGCCAACCCAACTCGATTCCCGTATTCGGAATCGCGACGACAGGTATACGAATGCCGTATCGTTCAATCAGCGCGTCTGTATCGCTGATTTCTACTTCAATGATGTCAATGGCTTGAACTGTCCCGGAGTAGCTACACAGGAGTTCTGAGGCGTCCTCACAAAGATGACAACCCAAGGTGGTGTAGAGCGTCACACTTGGCTTCATTGTAAAGGCTCCAAATCGAAGAATCGTTGTGCGTTGATCGTTGTCGACGCCGCCAATGCCTCAGCAGACGTGTTCAGGCATGTTGCTAGGAATGCGCAGATGTGGGGTAAATTTTTAGGTTCATTGCGTCTTGATTTTGGTTTGGGCTTGATGTTTCTAGGCATCAGATAGGGTGCATCCGTCTCGATCATAATCCGGTCCAGCGGTATATCCGCCACGAGCGGTATTAGATGGGTGCCTCGACGCTCATCGCATATCCAGCCAGTAATGCCGATATGACAATCTAGATCAATGTAGTCATGCAGAGCGTCTTTGTCACCTGTAAAACAATGCACAACGACAGCGTTGAGCTGTTGTCGGTGACTACGTAATATCTCAGCGAAATCCTTATGAGCATCACGTTCATGTAGGAACATCGGCAGACCTGATTCGATCGCAAGCTCAATGTGCGCTTCGAAAGATTGTCGTTGAGTCTCGCGAGGCGAGAAATCTCTAAAGTAATCCAAACCGGTTTCACCCACCGCTTTAATTTTTTCATGGGCGAGGAGTTGGCGTAGTTCCTCAATCACATCCGCAGTGGTTTCTTCTGCGTGATGAGGATGAATACCCGCCGTTGCCCAAAGTTGATTGGGAAATTTTGCCGCGAGCGCTAATGCGTCGTGACTACTTTGTCGCGAAGCGCCCGTGACAATAAGTTGCTGCACATTGTTCAGGCATGCATCCGAGAGGACTTGATCAAAGTCTTCCTGAAAGGATTCGTGGGTTAGGTTCGCACCAATATCAACTAGCTGCATGTGATTTTGAATGTCTAAAAACGCAGAGTATAGCGCAGCGCACTATTTGAGCAATCAGTTACCTATTATAAGGTTCCGAGGCGAGTCGCTAAAACTTTCATACTCGTGAGGGTAGATGAGCACCGGCTGTTGCTCCAATTTATCCGCATAGATTGCTGAGAACATTAGAATGTTCATCACATAGCCGCGGGTTTCAGAATAAGGGATTGTTTCAATCCAGACATCAAGCGGCACAGATTTATCTAGCCATTGACTGACGCGGGTTGGTCCAGCGTTGTAAGCAGCAGACGCCAAAATACGGTTGTTGTCGAACCGTCTGAACATCTGTCCGAGGTAAGCCGATCCAATCTCAATGTTCTTGTGTGGGTCCGTTAAAGAAAAATCCGTCGGCTCTCTGAGTCCCTGGCGTCTCGCTGTGCCCTTTGCCGTAGAGGGTAGGAGCTGCATTAAGCCCAAAGCGCCTGCGGAGGATTTAGCATCCGGCATGAAGGCACTTTCTTGGCGAGCGATAGAGAGGTTCCAATTCGCTGGGATGTCGGACTTGCGAGCGGCAGCTCGAAAGGAATCGAGATAGGCCAATGGGAAGCGGGTATCCAATGCATTCCATCGTCCAGAATCAATCATTGCTTGGATGGCTTGCTTATGCCAGCCCCATTTCGTAGCGACCATCGCTGCAATGGCAAGCTCTTTATATGAGTAGTCTTGGACAGTGAAATTCCATTCACGACGTGCGCGAGTTTTTTCGCCAAGAATGAGAAGTTCGCTGGCGCGCTGAATGCCGGGTGTTGCTTCGAGATCAAGCAACTCATTGTTGGATACCTCGATGGACTCACGCTGGAAGCTGTAGGCTTGTGATGTTTTATCGGCCGCTAAAAAACCGTAGTAGCTTCGGGTTTTTGAAAGCTCGGCGTAAAGTCCATCAATAATAACCTTGTCGCTTTCTTTATTAGTGGCTTCAAGGCTTCTTGCGCGCCAGTACTTCCAGCGATCGGACTCAATTGCATCTTGATCCAATTTGGAAATGAGTAATAAAACTTCCTGCCAAGATTGATTTCGAAGAGCTGTACGAATTCTGGTTTCGTTGAGTTGTATTGTTGGCTCTAAATGATTTTCTATGCGAACGAGGTGGTCGATTAATTTCGGGTCACGAGCGAGTCTTACACCAATGTATTGGTAGGTGGCTGCAATATCGTTTGGTTCGGCATGCTCCAGCGGTAAGTTCGCTTCGAGTGACGTTAGGGCGGCTAGTGCGTCTTTTCTCGCACTTCGCTTCAACGCGTGCAGCAAAATCGCCGTGGATCTTTTGTCTGTCGGCTTTAGACTATTGCTGCGAAAGAACGACTCAGGTCGAGTGTGCGCTAACGTATAGTCGTCTGCAGGCTTTCGATCGGCTTTCGCTAGAAAGCGGGTTAAGTAGTTGGCAAGCGTTAAATTGTTTGCCCTCAGTGCTTTCTCATAACGTTGCCAAGCGATCTCGTCGGTTAAATAACCTTCATCCTGCCATACCTTGAATATCGGATCGCAGCTGTCCGGCTGGGAATGCTTCACGAGCCAAAGTTTTTGTGCTTGGTCAAGTGCCTCTTGGGTCCGACCGGTCTTATACAAAGCAAACGCATAGTTGCAAACATTCGTATCCGTCGCGCGATAGTCATTGTAGTTGTTGATAAAAGTGGACCAGTCGCCGCGCTTAGCAAGGGTATAGAGCCAATTTTGAAGCAATTGATTCGCTAGCGGTGTGTCTGCATATTGGCCAATAAAGCTTTGAATGCTCGATTCGGATTGGCGAGAGATACGATAAATTTTGTCTGTATATTCAAGGTAAGGATAAAGCGGGTAGCCAACTAACTTATCCTTTTGTGCGTGGTATTTACTGCGTTGGTTGGTTTTGATTGCGTGCAGTAATTTTTGATATAGCTTTCGCTGTTCGTAACGATTGCCAGCCTCATCTGCGTTTGCTGAGTTGGCAAACGAAAAGCTTGAGACGACAAGGGTAAAGATGAGCGGTACAAGAAGCCGCATAGTTTTCCATAACTCGTATTTACTGCGAGTCTAACAATAACGGACTTGAGGCGGCTTGGGTAGGCGAGTTAGTTGCCGACTCTAACGGCAAGCACGTCACAAGGTGCACCATGCAGAACACCATTAGCCGTTGAGCCTAACAACAACGCAAGTCCATGACGGCCATGGCTACCGACGACGATTAAATCAGCATCGACCTGTTTTGCCAGAGCATGAATCTCTGTCTCTGGTCGGCCAAATATTAAGTGCTGATCTTCAGGCGCAATATTCAGTGATTTAGCAAATTCTGCCAAATGTAGTTTGGCAGTTTCTTGAATCTGCTCTTGAATGGTAGACAGGTCCATAGGGATGTCGCCACCGTAGGCAAGACTCAATGGTTCTATTACATGTAGGCAGCTTAACTTGGAGCCGTATGCTGCGCTAAGTGCGCAGGCTCGCTTTGCTACATGGTGGGATTCTTCTGTCAGATCGACCGCTGCAATGATGTGCCTGTATTCAGCCATGTTGTACCCCTTTCCGTTATTCTCTTTGATTGTTTTGTTTTTGTGAGAATTTTGGTCGTCGTTTTTGGCAAATTTACACAGGAAACGTCTCAGGCTCAATAGTGATACGATTCCTTATGCAATAAAGTTTATAACAAGCTCGTTCACTATTCGCGTAACTAATGTTGCGCCGAGGCAAGATACATATGGTTTATGTCATTATTGGCATTGTGATGCTGGTCATCCTTGCACCGATCATGCGTATTATCCCTTCTACAAAGCAAAAAGCGGCCATGGCAAAGCGCCAAATCGCGATGAAACAGGGCATCAGAGTCGCCATTACGCATATTGAAGACCCTGATCCCGATCGAAATAAATATCTGTCGAATACGGGCAAACCTTTGCCGCGTAAACTTGCCGTTATTGGTTATCGCCTGCCTCGCTCCAGACCGGATAATTGGCGTGAATCAGGTGCTGTCGATTGGTGTTTCGAACGCAGGTCATCATCGGCTGAATCCAAAGTGCCGTGGGAAGAGGCTGAGCCAATCAATTCTGGCCTGCCGGACAGCTTGAAGACGTTTTTGTCTGCAAATCTTTCAAAACTCCCCTTCGATTGCGTCAAAGTTGAAGAAAAAAATTTCATCCTCTCGATCTACTGGCAAGAGCAGGGAGAAGTTAGCGAACTCATTGATTTCCTTACAACTTGTGTCGGCTTGCCACTGTCTTCAGGCCGCAATGATTCTGCCATCAAATAGGCTGTTTTGAGTCGTCTTTGAGAAATTCGGTTGACAAGCATCCGGTTTGGTCGGATAAGCTAAAATAGAAATTGAGTCGCGACGGGCTTGACCTGAAAGCTTATAGCCACTATATATGTCGCCCTTTTTGTATCAGTCATTATTGAGTAATCGAAATTCATGGGTAAATCTCTCGTCATCGTAGAGTCTCCTGCCAAGGCAAAGACCATCAATAAATATCTGGGTAACGATTTCATCGTTAAGTCCAGTGTTGGTCATATTCGTGATTTGCCAACCAGTGGGTCTAGTACCTCTGATCCAAAGGCGCGGGCTAAGGAAGCGGCTAAAACGCGCAAAATGGAGCCAGAGAAAAAGGCTGCCTATAAGAAAGTAAAAGCAAAGAAACAGCTAATTGCACGTATGGGTGTCGATCCTGATAATAACTGGGATGCGGATTACCAGATCCTTCCGAGCAAAGAAAAGGTCGTTGCTGAACTGCGCAAGTTGGCAAAAGACGCTGATGAAATATACCTCGCAACTGACCTTGACAGGGAAGGTGAGGCGATAGCCTGGCATTTGCGTGAAGCAATCGGCGGGGACGAATCAAGATATCGCCGGGTGGTTTTCAACGAGATCACCGAGAAAGCCATTCAAGAAGCCTTCGAAAAGCCGGGTGAACTTAACATGGCGCGCGTTAACGCCCAGCAGGCTAGACGGTTTTTAGATCGCGTTGTTGGCTTTATGGTTTCACCGTTACTTTGGGCTAAAATTGCGCGAGGACTTTCAGCAGGTCGCGTGCAGTCTGTCGCTGTAAAATTGATTGTCGAGCGAGAGCGCCAAATTCGTGCGTTTATCCCAGAAGAATACTGGGAAATCTTTGCTGACTTACTCGCGGACGAGGATAACCCCGCCGTGAATTTTCAAGTGACCAAGCAGGCCGGCGAGAACTTTCGTCCAGTTAATAAAGCGCAAGCAGATGCGGCACTGTCGATTCTTAACGATACAGTCTTCACCGTTCGAAGCCGAGACGATAGACCGACTCAGACGCGCCCGACTGCACCTTACATCACATCGACGCTTCAGCAGGCCGCGAGCACAAGGCTGGGCTTTGGCGTTAAAAAGACAATGATGCTTGCCCAAAGGCTTTATGAAGCTGGCTACATCACCTACATGAGAACCGACTCGACCAATTTGAGTGCCGATGCTATCGCTCGATGTCGTGATTTAATTGAGTCGGATTATGGTAAAGAATATCTGCCCGACGAACCGCGTACCTATTCGAGCAAGGAAGGTGCACAGGAGGCGCATGAAGCAATCCGGCCTTCCGATGTGAGTGTTAAAACAACATCTATTGCCGGCATGGAAAGGGATACAGAACGGCTTTATGAGCTTATTTGGCGCCAATTTGTGGCTTGTCAGATGCCGAATGCGCAGTACACGAGTACAAGTGTGATTGTTGATGCGAAGGACCTCGAGTTAAGAGTTCGAGGCCGAATTCTGCGCTTTGATGGCTACACTCGAGCTCAGCCTAGTGCGGGCAAAAAGGAAGAAGAGGTTTCGTTACCCGATTACAAGCAAGGTCAAATATTAAGTCTTAAAGAGCTGATGCCTAAGCAACATTTCACTAAACCTAAAGCCAGGTACGGTGAAGCTAGTCTGGTAAAAGAGTTGGAGAAGCAGGGTATTGGCCGACCGTCTACCTATGCCTCAATTATTACGACCATCCAGGATCGAGGCTACGCAACGGTAGAAAACAAACGATTCTATGCGGAGAAGATTGGTGAGTTGGTCACGGACAGGCTCAACGAGAATTTTACCAAGTTGATGGATTACGGTTTTACGGCGGGTCTAGAAGAATCACTCGATGAAGTGTCTGAAGGCACGCAAGACTGGAAAAACCTGCTCGATAAATTCTATGTCGATTTCGAAGCGCAGGTAGGCACCGCTGGCAGTGATGACGGCATGCGTTCAAATGAACCAACCATTACCGATATCGATTGCCCGCTGTGCGGCAGAAAGATGCAGGTACGAACGGCCAGTACTGGCGTTTTTCTGGGTTGTTCTGGATATGCTTTACCGCCTAAAGAGCGCTGTAAACAAACCATTAATCTCGTTTCAGGTGATGAAGTTGTTGACGTAAATGCGGATGACGAAGAGGAAGAATCAAGAATCCTTCGAACCAAACATCGTTGCCCGACTTGTGAAACGGCGATGGACAGTTATCTGATTGATGAGAAAAGAAAACTGCATATTTGTGGCAATAATCCAGACTGCGAAGGATTTGAAATTGAACCGGGTGAGTTCAAGATCAAAGGCTATGAAGGCCCAATATTAGATTGTGACAAATGCGGCGCCGAGATGCAGCTCAAGTCTGGTCGGTTCGGCAAGTATTTTGGTTGTACCGCAGAGGATTGTAAGAATACACGCAAGCTCCTACGCAGCGGCGAACCTGCGCCACCTAAGATGGACCCTGTGCCTATGCCCGAATTGCAGTGTCGAAAGGTGGATGACATTTATGTTCTCCGAGACGGTGCAGCGGGGATCTTTTTAGCAGCGAGCCAGTTTCCGAAGAATCGAGAAACACGTGCGCCCTATCTGGATGAGTTGATTCCGCACCAAAATGAAATTGACCCTAAATATGCATTTTTAATGCGCGCGCCTGTTAAAGACGACGACGATAGACGTTCTCTCGTCAAGTTTCTGCGAAAATCCAAAGAACAGTACGTCATGACAGAAACGGATGAGGGTAAACCAACCGGTTGGCGAGCAGACTTTATCGATGGCAAGTGGGTAACCACAGCCGCTAAAAAGATTGCCAAGAAACCAGCGAAGAAAAGCGCTGCAGCAAAGAAAAGTGCAGCGAAGAAGAAGAGCGCCGCGGCTAAGAAAAAAGCCACCGACGAAGCGTCGTCTTAAAAGCGATAATTTTGCTGCGGCTCCTGCGGGGTCGCAGCGAGATGACAAAGAAATGACAGAAAAGTAATAGGAAAGTAATAGCGAGATAGGAAGGCGTCGGTTTGAAATTTCAATGCCGATTCCGTGACTCGATGACACCAGGCAGTCGCCTAAACCGGCGATTGATTCGCGCTAGATCTAAGCAATAACAGCAGCAATAACAGCAACACTTAGCATGATTGCTAACGTGCCCCTAATTGCTGGCACGTCGGCATCAATGCGTCGAACTTGGTTCGTTGTTCTGTCAAACACGTGTCGTCGCGTAATCTCAGAATAGCGAGTAACGCTAGTGGCGAATAACCCCTACCATCAAGCCTTCAAACGCAAAGTTTTGCTCCCGTAAATCAACCTCTATGGGATTGTAGTCCTTGTTTTCAGGCAGAAGCGTAATCTGATACTTACTGCGATTGGTTTTCAGGCGTTTGACTGTAACTTCATCCTCTATTCTCGCCACCACAATATCACCGGTGTTGAGATTCTGTGTTTTGTGAACTGCGATCAGATCGCCGTCAAGGATGCCGACTTCAATCATGCTGTCGCCTTGTACCGTTAACAAATAGTCCGCCGGCGGATTGAAAAAACTCGGCGGAATCTCGCAATGATTCTCTATATGCTCCTCTGCGAGTATCGGACTACCCGCAGCAACACGACCAACGATCGGAAGGCCGTCTTCATCGGGTAACTTAATGCCCCTAGATGTACCTGGGATCATTTCAATGGCACCTTTTCTAGCTAGTGCCTTAAGGTGCTCTTCCGACGCATTAGCACTTTTGAAACCAAGTTCTGCTGCAATATCCGCACGTGTCGGAGGATAGCCAGTGTCGCTCATATAACGTTTAATGAAGTCGAGGACTTCAGTTTGTCGCGGCGTTAGTTTGATCATAGGTGCGCTCAGTAGTGTTTGTTGCTTTATATATACTGTTTAAAACGAATTAGTCTCGAGCAAGAGCATTGATTTGCATTACTACGAGGATCAACATGGGTAACTACCCACTCATGGTTTTATATACAGGTACTGTGATTATATACAGGAATACCTCTTTGACAACCTAAACTTTAGGGGCGTGCTTATTCGGCGGGTTGTCTGGGATGATTGCCAGTTGATGTTGGTTGATTTCATTGCGCGTAACAGGCGCCAAGTCGGTGATTGGCTATGAAAGTAATCCATGAATTAGGGTGCTACACTTGGCGGGTGCAATCATTATAAAAATTTGAACCAGAGAAATTTAAAAATGCCAAAACATATGAAATGCTTCTTTGTCTGTTCATTGACGTTGCTGTTGGTCTCGATGACAGCAAGAGCAGAGTTATATTTGGTTGTTGGCAGCTATGCCAAAGCCGCCTCAGCGACATCAGAGGCTGCTCGTCTCTCGGGTTTGCTCGGTGTTGATGTGACGACCCATGCGACGGTGGTAGACGGCGTAACCTACCAGCGTGTCCTGCTTCGAGCGGTCAGTACAAACAGCGAGGTTGACCGACTGCTCGCGCAGCAGGGGATCTCCCCTTGGCGTTTCAATTTGGATACGGATGCGAATGCGGCGACTGCGACAGCATCAATGGAGAGCGACACAAAACAATATTTTGTTGTGGCAGCAAGTTATACGGATGTCGAAAAGGCGCTAGAGGAAGAACGAATGTTGGCCGACAATTTCAATAGCGTACGAGGTCAAACCTCGTTGCTTGATGGTGAGGTTCAGCACAGGGTCTTGGTTGGACCTGACTCAAGAGCAACGGCTGAAAAAAATAGGATTGAGTTGGTGAGCCTCGGTTATACGACTGCATGGTTGCTTGCTGCGGCTGTAGATGAATATGGTTATCTCTATTCATCGACATCTTCGACCGCAAGCGATCAAACAACGCAAGAGTCGCCGCGTAGGGTTAGACCTAAAACCCCAGCAGTCGAAGAAGATAAAAGCGGTTACAATCTGGCGACGTTACCTGACACAAACCCAGTCTTTAAATAGAGTAGTCTAAATGGAAGACCTTTTTAGTAGTCTACTCGCGTGGATTTCGAAGCCCGTATTGGTGCAGGTGTTTACGATTGTTTTGGCCACCGTCGTTGCTAATTTCGTGGTCCGCTATGTGCTTCGCCAACTCCTGATTAAGGCAGAAAAATCCAATACCGTTTGGGATGATGCGCTCATCGGGTCTATCCATCGACCCATGTCGCTGCTTATTTGGGTTGTAGGTTTATCCTGGGCGGCCGAGATTGTCTCCTTTGAGGCACAAGCAGGTCTAGCTGAAATTATCGAGCCAATACGATTCATCTGTGTTGTCGGCCTCATCACAATGTTCTTGTCGAAATTTGTAAGCAATTGCGAAGATGGCTTCATCGCCAATGGCAGTGACGTTACAACAGCACATGCAATCGGTAAGCTGTTACGCATATCGGTCTTTATTACAGCTGCGTTGACTGTTCTGCAAACACTTGGCATCAGTATCTCTGGCATTCTTGCCTTTGGTGGGGTTGGTGGCATCGCAGTAGGTTTTGCTGCAAAAGACCTTTTGGCAAACTTTTTCGGCGGGCTGATGGTTTATCTCGATCGGCCATTTGCGGTTGGTGACTGGATTCGAAGTCCCGATAGAAACATTGAAGGCACAGTTGAGAAGATCGGCTGGCGTCTAACGATTATAAGGACTTTTGATAGTCGACCGTTGTATGTGCCGAATTCCGTGTTTACCAGCATTGCGCTCGAGAACCCGTCAAGGATGAGGAATAGACGCATCTATGAAACGATCGGTATACGTTACGCCGATGCTGCGAAAGTAAAGGTGATTGTTGACGATGTCAGGTCGATGCTTTCTGAACATGAAGATATCGATCCAACGAAAACCTTAATCGTCAATTTTAATACCTTTGCTGCGTCTTCATTAGACTTTTTTGTCTACACCTTTACGAAGACGACGAATTGGGTTGAATTCCACGGCGTTAAAGAAAAGATTCTCTTGGAAATTTATGCTGTCGTAGAAGCGCACGGCGCGGAAGTCGCCTTCCCGACGTCAACAATACATTTAGAATCTGACAGAATGGATGCGCCGGGTGAGCAACAAGAAAGGGAAATATCATGACGAGTTTAGTTTTTTACACGAAGCCGGTCGGGCTCAATACAAGTGAGCATAAAGATCTAAAGATCGTGCCCCGACCCGATGACTTTTCTTTTGCCACAAAGACAAATTCTGTGATCTTAGCCGGGGTTGAATTTACCGAAGCTGCTAAAGAATTTCCGATCGTATTTATCGAGGCCGGCGGCAATATCGTACCGGTTGCGCTGCTGGGTTTACGCAATGAACAAAACCTGTTTGTGAACGAAGAGGGTTCATGGAATGGTCGATTTATCCCGGCTTTTATTCGCCGATACCCCTTCGTCTTGTCCGAAACGGCTGAGCCAGGTCAACGCATGGTTTGTATTGATGAGGGTTTCAGTGGTTTTTCAAACGACAAGGGAGAGCCTCTTTTTGCTGATGGCGAGACGACACCGATTTTGCAGCAATCGATCGATTTCCTTGAGGAATATCAGAAGCAATACATGCGGACAGAATTATTTGTTCAAAGACTGCGGGATAATGACTTGTTGATGTCACTCAACGCTGAAATCGACATGACCGACGGCCAGCAGTTATCATTGACGGGCTTGCTGATTGTTGACGAGAAGAAACTATTGGCATTGGACGATGACAAAGCGCTGGCATTATTTAAATCGGGCGAATTGGCTTGGGTGTATTGTCATTTGATGTCGATGGGTAACCTGTCGGTGTTAGTCGACAAGACAGCTAGCCTGAGTAACACGACTGAGACTTAGTGCGAGTGTAGTGCGATTGAGAGCGAGCAAAGTATCAGTAAACAATACGATTAAAGTCATTGATATCAATATAGAGAGGCTAATGTGTTAGCGGTAATTGGCGGTACAGGGTTTGCAGAATTTTCACAGTTGGAGAACATAACGGGTTCAGTTGTGTCAACAGGTTATGGTGATGTTTACGTCGAACAAGGCGAGCTTCACGGCCAAAAATTAGTATTTCTGCCTCGGCACGGTCATCCGCCACGATTTCTACCTCATCGCATTAACTACCGCGCCAACATAGATGCGTTAGTCAAGTTGAATGTGCAAAGAGTGCTCGCCGTTACGGCTGTCGGTAGCGTTGACCCGAGCCTTCAGGTTGCAGACCTGGTGATTCCCGATCAAATTATTGATTACACTTACGGCAGGGAACATACCTTTTACGAAGATGAGTTGACGCATATTGATCTCACCTATCCCTATGACTCCGAATTTCGTGCCGAGCTGATTCACTGTGCTGAACAATTGCAGAATGTTTCCGGGGTATGGAATGGTGTTTATGGTTGTACTCAGGGACCAAGGTTAGAGACAGCCGCAGAGATAAAGCGATTGTATAATGACGGTTGTACAATCGTCGGTATGACGGCAATGCCGGAAGCAGCCTTAGCACGTGAGCGAGATCTGCCCTATGCCGGCATTTCTTTTATTGTTAATGCGGGTGCGGGAATTGAAGACGAGCCGATTGAAATGGACGTCATCAAAGAAAACCTGGATGTTGGACTAGGTCGTGTTGTTCAAGTGATAGGTGCTTATCTTAAATCGTCTTAATGAGGGGGGAGCTCTGTCCCCTAATATCTACAAGGCGTGTTCACAACGCGCATACTGCATCAACAGTCTGAACAAGCATGCTAGGCCAGCATCTTGTTTAAGTGCTAAATAATCGCGCTAATCGCTATTATCCGAAGGTATGTCCAGTTCTTCAGCCGCATAGTCAAAGCTTTTTACAGATATCAAAATGCCAAAATAAGGGTGATCGACGAAATGTAATGTTTCGCTCCTCATCCGTCTGGATTGTTTTAGTGGATGGGAGTGTATGGGCACGTAACGGTTTCGATTATTTTCCCACTGCAGCACCTTCGGGTGCGCTTTCGCTAATACGGGGTCAATGTCGAGTACCTGGTGAGCCTCAATTGAACTGTTGGACGTATTGTAAAGCGGGCTAAATTCGGTGTACCACAGGTCAGTTGAAAAATGTAAAAAGCGAGCCCTGCTCAATTTAATTGTACCGTCGATTTCGTACAGATCATCGTAGTGATGTCCGGCTTGAATGAGAATCGGCGCTGCATTTTCCACGGCGACGACAGGCTGACGCCAACTCTTATGTGTTAATAAACGGTAAAGTGAAGAGCGATTGATACTCCTAACAATACGATCCAAGTCATTCTCTGCTGGGTCTAATTCTTTGTAAGCGGTCGGTCTGTTTTCGTTGAAAAGCTGATCTAAATAGGCCGCAGAGAACTCTAATGCGGTTGCCGATTCATCAGACGATAGTTGCTCAGGCAGTTGCTCAGACAGTTCCTCAGACAATTCCTCAGGCAATGGATCAGATGAGGGCGCCGTGGCCATTTCAGCTGAATCATACTGCCCGGTGGTTATTTCGCCTTGTTGAGTAATTTTTTCGGAGTCACTTTCGCTTTCGTTGTTAACAACGGCAGGTTGTCGCCGTCTGCTAGAGAATAGATAGTCATTTGTTGTTTGAAATTGCTCGAAGCTATCCTCGGCCGGTACGAGTTGTTCATAACTTGTGATTTCACTCAGTTGTTTCAGAGACAAAGGCTCGATGAGGTCTGTTGAAGTCGGCGAAACACTAAGCATGTTCGAAGGATAGGATAGATTCTCTAATGCCCAGCCTTCGTCGCTGGTGGTCGGTTTTTTTTGCGCGAAAATGACGAGTTCGACTTGATACCAATTATCATAGTCGCGTTCAGCAGCGACTGCACTAACGGCATAAATAGTGTTTAGTGCAAGCAGCGCCAACGATACTGACGCTAGCGAACCAATATATTTAGCCTGTCGCTGTACGTTTTTTGTTTGCCAGTCTTTCAAAAAGCTTCTCTATTTTTTGGAATCGGGTTTCTGGTTTCTGCATATTCTCTTCAAACGATAGTTGATTTGCCGTAGGAAGGCGATAGCGATGTGGTTCAGACTGAACCAGCTGCACGATACTGAATGGATCGATGGACGTATCCTGATCAAATTCAATTTTGCCACCATTGGGTCCAGCATCAAGCTTTTTAATGCCGAGGGCGAGTGCCATTATCTTCAAGCGAGTGATCCTGAAGAGTATTTTGGTCGCTTCCGGTAGCAGTCCGAATCGATCGATCATTTCTACCTGTAGCTCTCTTAGCCTATCTTCGTTTTCCGCGTTAGAGATGCGCTTGTACAATACCAGCCGACTTTGCACGTCGGGCAAATAGTCTGCTGGAATCAGTGCGGGTAAGCGTAGATTGATTTCAATACCTTCATCTAGCGGGCGATCGAGGTTCGCCGTCTTGCCCTCTTTGATCGCCTTCACGGCCCGTTCAAGCATCTCCATGTAAAGTGAATAGCCAACCGTCAGCATGTTGCCGGTTTGCTCGTCGCCCAACAACTCGCCGGCGCCTCTGATTTCAAGGTCATGGGTCGCGAGTATAAATCCGGCACCAAGGTCTTCAGCTTCGCTTATCGCTTCGAGCCGTTTGTTTGCATCGCTTGTCATCGCTTTAGGATGAGGCGTTAAAAGGTATGCGTAGGCCTGATGGTGAGAGCGACCAACGCGCCCGCGCAGTTGATGTATTTGAGCCAGGCCGAATCTGTCGGCGCGATCCATAATAATCGTGTTTGCGTTTGGAATATCAATACCCGTTTCAATAATTGTCGTACAGACCAGCACATTGCTGCGTTTGTGATAGAAATCAGACATGACCTGTTCGAGTTCTCTTTCACGCATCTGACCATGGCCGACGGACACGCGAGCACCGGGAACAATTTCAATGATTTTCTGGGCAGTATTCTCGATGGTTTTGACTTCGTTATGCAGGTAGTAAACTTGTCCGCCGCGCAGTAACTCACGTTGAATGGCTTCGCGAACTAGGGCGTCACTACGTTGCCTGACGAACGTTTTGATGGATAAACGTTTGGCGGGCGGAGTCGCAATGATGGTTAAGTCCCGCATGCCGGACATTGCCATGTTTAGCGTGCGCGGTATTGGCGTTGCCGTCATCGTTAAGATGTCGACTTCAGCGCGAAGGGACTTAATTTTTTCCTTTTGTCGTACACCGAATCGATGTTCTTCATCGATAATCAGTAGTCCGAGGTCTTTAAAACCCATACCCTCTTGAATCAGCGCATGGGTACCAATAACAATATCAACCGTGCCGGCGCGCATCTTTTCAGCGACAACCTTTTGTTCTTTCTTGGATTTGAACCGCGAAATCGATTCAATGTTAACCGGACAGTCGGCGAATCGGTCTTTAAACGTAGCAGCGTGCTGTTCCGCCAGTAGTGTCGTTGGCACTAATATGGCGACTTGCTTGTTTGCTTGCACAGCCAGAAAAGTTGCTCGCATGGCGACTTCTGTCTTGCCGAAACCGACGTCACCGCAGATCAGATGATCCATCGCCTTGGGCCTAATCATGTCGGATATGACACGTTCAATTGCTGTCTGTTGATCCGGGGTTTCTTCGAACGGGAAATTATTCGCGAATTTAAAATAGGCTTCATCAGGTTCAGGGAAAGCAAACCCGGTCCGGGCTTCTCGGCGCGCATAAATATTCAGCAGCTCAGCTGCGACATCGCGAATTTGTTCAACAGCTTTGCGTTTTGCTTTCTCCCAGACTTCTCCGCCTAATCTGTGCAAGGGGGCAGTGCCTTCATCAGAGCCGGAATAGCGAGAAATTAGATGAAGCGAGGATACCGGCACATAGAGTTTGGCTTCTTCAAAATAGCTAAGTGTCAAAAATTCTGTTTCTTGACCTTCGATGGCCAAAGTTTCCAATCCCAGATAGCGTCCTACGCCGTGATCAATATGTACCACAGGTGAGCCAATATTGAGTTCGGTCAGGCTTTTTACAACCAGTTCTGTGGCGTTGTCTTTTTGTTTGTCGCGCCTTCTTTTTTGCAGCACGTGTTCGCCGAACAGGTTTTGTTCTGTCACCAGTAAAAAATCTGCCTCAGGTAAATACAGGCCTCGCTCCAGTGGCGCGACACAGACCAGTAAGTTGGCTTCATGCGATTTCGCATCTACCCAGCTGGTGACCGACTGCGTCGATAATCCATGCTTAACGAAAAGTTCATCAATAACTTCGCGTCTACCATTGGATTCAGCGGCGATTAGAACCTTTGTTTTTGGGTGAGCAGTCGTGAATGAGAGTAAGTCTCCAATCGGATTTTGAGCCCGATCATTAACGGATATTTGAGGTAATTCCGCGCAGGCGAAAATGTCGCCTTTGGTTGATGGTGCTGATAGGACGATACGTTGACGTCGATTGCTCGCTTCAAATAACTCTTCAGGCGATTGAAGAATCGCCTCGGGGGCTAAAATGGGTCTTTGTACATCGTAACGAAGGTTTTCATATCGACTCTGTGCTTCAAGCCAATAAGCGCGCAGAGAATCTTCAATGTCCTGTGTGAAGATGCTTGTGTTCTCGGGGAGATAATCGAAGATCGTCTCGAGGTTCGAAAAGAACAAGGGTAGATAGTATTCAACACCTGCCGGTGAAATTCCCTGCGAAACATCCTGATAAACGGCGCAGTTTCTTTGATCAACCTGAAAGCGTAAATGCCATTGATCCTGAAATAGCGATACTGCCTCATCTGTGAGCGGGAACTCGCGAGCGGGTAGCAAATTAATTGAGGTCACCTTTTCAACCGACAGTTGTGTTTCTGGGTTGAAGGTTCGCAAGGTTTCGATTTCGTCATCGAACAAATCAATGCGATAAGGCTGATTGCTGCCCATCGGAAAAATATCCATGATGGAACCCCTGACGGCAAACTCGCCGTGTTCCATAACGGTTTCGACACATCGATAAGCGCTTGCTTCGAGTTTGCGCCGCATCAAAACGACCTCAAAGGTTTGTCCAATGGATAAAACGAGGCTGCTGCCCAGCGCAAAAGATCGCGGCGGAAGTCTTTGCAGCGCTGTAGAGGCAGGCACAATGAGCACACCCTGCGTTTGACTCGGTAAGTCGTTTAAAATGGCAAGTCGATCGGAGATGATATCTTGATGAGGTGAGAAACTGTCGTAGATCAATGTTTCCCAATCAGGGAATAACATGACCGGCGTCCCCTGGGGTAAAAAATAGCTCAATTCATCATAGGATTGTTCTGCGGCCTGCGAGTCCTTCGCGATAATAACGAAGAAGCCGGGCGACGCCTCGATGGCTTGCGCGATGGCGAGTGATTCGGCGCTTCCAATCAGATTGCCCCAATGCCGACGCTCGCGAGTGCTTTTTGGTAAGCGATGTTCACCAAGGGGTAGAGCGGAAGACATGTAAAAACCTATTATGATGGTGGATTTGGAGGGTTACGAAGATTACTCTTTCAAAAGATTATTACCAACCTGATTTGAATTAAAAAAGGTAAGCTGCGCGAGGCTCGGACAATTTTTTGGGTAGCTTGTAACAATAGCTTGTAACGATTGCCTGTTTTGACACTTTGTTTAGTTGGTTTGTTTAGTTGGTTTGTTTAGTTGGTTTGTTTAGATGATCTGTTTGACGAGTTTAGTCGCATATTTTGGTCAAAGGCATTGTACGGTAATTTGTATTGTCAGCGGCTGTTGTGGTTAATTTATTTTCGCGGATAAATGGACAGTAAACCCATTTCACATCGTGTGTTTGTATTTGGTCTTACTCAATATGTTGAGCAAAAAATAGTGTGTTACCGATGACAAAATCGACCCTCGGCTACGCAGCGGGTCTGATCTTATTCTTTGCGCTCGGTGCTTTACTCGGTTACGGCATTGCAACGCGGCCTGCGCTCTTTAGTTTCCAGCCTAACGCCCCTATGACGCAGCAAGGCAATACAAACGTTCCATCCGACGCAGGTTCTGCAGTAAACCCCCCACATACATCGCAGTCGAGGCTGGCTGGACAACAGGGGCTTTATGGCCTTAACCAAACAGAAGGGGCAAGCCAGTCCGCGACAAATCTGTCGGTATTTTACAGGTTGATTTCACAGGCTCAGGTTTATGGAAAAGCGCATCAATACGAGCTCGGCCTCGAATTTCTACTTCAAGCTTCCTTCGAGATTTCAACGGTCGAGGAGCAAGACATTTTCGAAGAGGTGCTTGCTAAGTTTGTCGAGACTTATAGACGTAGCCTGATCCAGACCGGACAACTTGCAAAGCTAGATCAAATATACGAAAGCCTTGCCATGCAGATGCCCAATCTGTCGTCGTACCAGTTATTGCTTGGAAAGCTACGAATGCGCATGGGTAACCCCGACGCGGCATTATTGCCACTGTCGCAAATTACCAACCATCCCACACTGGGCGCTGAGGCTAGACAACTGATAGAGGATATCGAGAATCGGGCAGAATCGGCGCTGGATGCTCAAGCGGGCGAAACACAGCGGGTTGCGCTTAAACTTCTCGCAGACCAGTATGTGGTGACGATCGTTATCAACGATCAGATGAAAATCCCCGTGTTGATTGATACGGGGGCCGCAGTGACGATTCTCGAACCGGATGTGTTGCAAGCGTTGGGTTACAACCTGGCGGGGCCGAGCGAGTATTTTGCGACGGCCAATGGTGTTGTAGAAGCACCCATGGTCTGGGTCGATACCTTAACAATTGGTGGTTCTCGTTTGCAGGGGGTTGCCATAGGCGGGCTGACTTTGGGCTTGGACAAGGACGTGCGTGGCCTGCTGGGAATGAACGTGCTACGCCATTTTGATTTCAAGATTGATCAAAGCCAGAGACTCTTAATATTGAGCGATCGATGATGATTTACAAAATAATACAACTCAGGTTCATTAACGGCTTAGAAGATGTTGCGTTAGTGGCAGCAAAATTCGATAATGCGGCGAAATCAGGTGTGGTCCTAGTAGTACTAAATTGGATGTCTGCCAAGCTTGGTTCAAAATCTCGAAAATGGCCCTTATCCCTTACAAATAGACATTCAAAAGGAGTTGCCCGTGGCACGACCTGGTCTTGATGGCGTTTTCGCCGATTGGAAAGAACGCGAAGCCTTAGCCGAATCGATGATTCCGATGATCGGCAGCCTGTATCGCCGTAATGTGGTTATCTATATCCATGGCGTGCCTCTGTTTAACCAGTCTGTCATTGACCTTATGAAAGCGCATCGCTTTGTTCGGCAGATCGAACAAAATGAAATGTCCGAGTTTGAAACCCATCCGATCCTAGCGATTCTTAGTCACCTGGATTTATCACCTGCGCACGTTGATATCGGCAAGCTGACCACTAACTTCATGGCTGACGACCACGGCTTGTCAATGGCGGAATACGTAAAAAGCCACTGTGACGCTATTATGGGCGTCGAGACGGTTACCCACGAGCCTCGCGATGTTGTTGTTTATGGTTTTGGACGTATTGGACGGTTGGCGACTCGATTATTGGTCGAAAAAACAGGTGGTGGACATAATTTGATCCAGAAAGCTGTTGTTCTAAGGCCACCTAAAGACGAGATAAAGGATCTTAATCGACGCGCCAGCCTATTGCGTCGTGATTCGATTCACGGCAGTTTTAAAGGCACGATCCGTGTTGATGAAGAGAACCGAGTGCTGATCTGTAACGGCAACGTGATTAAGTTTATTTACGCTTCAAATCCCGCTGATATCGACTACACAAGCTACGGCATCAACAACGCGTTGATTATTGATAGCTCTGGTGCCTGGAGAGATGAAGAGGGGCTATCGAGGCACCTCGAGTCTAAAGGCGCATCAAAAGTCCTACTGACCACCTCAGCGAAGGGTGCGTTGAAGAACATTGTGTCGGGTGTTAACTCGGACCAAATTCTTCCTGAAGACAAAATCATCGGTGCAGCATCCTGTACAACCAACGCGATCGTGCCGGTTCTAAAGTGTATCAATGATCGATTTGGTATCGTTCAAGGGCATATGGAAACAGTGCACGCTTATACTGATGACCAGAACCTGCATGACAATATACATTCAAAGGAGAGACGCGGACGAAGTGCGCCATTAAATATGGTTTTGACAGAGTCCAACGCCACAAGCTCTGTCGGTAAATTGTTACCCGAGCTCGCAGGTAAACTAACCGGTAACTCAATTCGTGTGCCAGTGCCTAATGTTTCTATGGCGATCCTCAACCTAAGATTAGATTGTGAAACAACGCGTGATGAAGTTAATGAGTTCTTGCGCGGCGTATCGTTGAATTCATCAATGAATCGTCAGGTTGGATATACAGAATCTAACGAGGTCGTTTCATCTGATTTTGTTGGTGATCGACACGCCGGCATGATCGATGCTCAGGCGACAATCGCCAACGGCAAGCAGATTGTGCTCTATGTTTGGTACGATAATGAGTTCGGTTATACCTGTCAGGTTGTCCGCGTGGCACAGAAAATGGCGGGCATTAAATATCCCACTGTGTTCGGTACCCCCAAGGTTGATACTGAAGAAGCCGAAACTGCGCTGAAATCTGCCTAGCAGCGTTTAGCCTTTCCTCTAAACAGCCCCCTGAGCTGCCCTCATATCAGTCTGTTGTTTAAAACCCTTTGTGCTGTTCTTAACGAGCGGCGCAAAGCGGCACAGCTGCGATTTAGCCCCGATTATTTCCCAGTAACTTATACCTAGCAATATTGTATTTGCACTGAATCAGAGCGGACCGGATTATCAAACAAAGAGCGAGTACTTTTGATGACCTGTGTCAGGTTTTGAATTCTTTTAGCAATTACCGACAGGATAGGTGTCTTCGGTGTAGATTATTTGACGCTACATCTCTATAATTGCCCGCGATTTTCAAGGCGTTGTTGTTGCCTTCGCGGATAGCGAATCAACCACTCGTCATAGTGAGAGAAGCAGTAAAAACAAGCTGATTTAACAACGAAACTCTAAAGGGTAGATGGCGAAAAGCTATTGTACTCATTGGCCGTTTGGGCGGGTGAGGCATCGATTTGATGTAACATAGCGGCACATTTCGATTGGCGAGCCAGATTAAATGAGTTTGCTGATAAATAGACGGTTTGAAGGTTTTTCGATAGAGCCTGAGAACGTATAAATTCTGAGAAATTGCGCAACACAATTGTTGTTAGGTAACAGATGATTAAGACAAAACGAGGGCTTGAATTGCCCATTGCTGGGGCGCCAAAACAAGCCATTGAGGATGCAAGACCTGCCCGTTCTGTGGCGATTCTCGGGCTAGACTCTCCGGGTCTTAAACCCACCATGGAAGTAAAGGAAGGTGAACGGGTTGTCAAAGGGCAACTGGTATTCACTGATAAAAAGTCGCCAGGTATTAAATACACCGCGCCCGCTAGTGGCGTTATTTCTGCGATCCACCGAGCTGAAAAGCGCGCGTTCATGTCGCTTGCCATTGAAGTAGACGGCGACGAAGAGCTAACGTTTGATGTGTCAGAGCCAGCAAAAATGAGCCGTGAGCAGGTTGTTGCCTGTTTGATCGATTCAGGCGAATGGACCTCATTGCGCAATCGGCCTTTTAGCCGGGTTCCCGCGCCAGCAGATATTCCGAATCATATTTTTGTGACGGCGATAGACACTCGTCCGTTAGCAGCTGACCCGCAATTGTTTATCAACGAAAATAAAGACGCTTTTAATACGGGTCTTGAAGTACTGGCAAGTTTGACGCAAGGAAAAGTATTCGTCTGTTCTGCGCCTGAAACGAACATTCCGTCTTCAGACAATGCAAAGGTGCAGGTGGAAACATTCTCCGGTCCACATCCTGCCGGTCTCGTCGGCACACATATCCACTTTCTTGCGCCAGTCAGTCAAGCCAAATCGGTCTGGCATATTGGTTACCAAAACTTGATTGCGATCGGTCATCTTTTTATGACGGGAAAGATATTTTCCGAACGGGTTGTTGCGCTAGCCGGCCCTTGTGTTGAAAACCCGAGACTATTGCGTACACGCATCGGTGCCAGTCTTGATGAACTCACCGCCGGCGAAATTGTCGCTAAATCTGCCAGAACAATATCGGGTTCGGTCTTCGATGGCCGTAAGTCAGTCGGCTCAACTGCTTATCTGGGTCGGTTTCACAATCAGGTATCGGTACTCGAAGAAGGCACGAATCGTGAATTTTTCGGTTTTGTTAAGCCGGGTGTAACAAAATTCTCACTGACGCGCATATTCCTGTCGAGCATTATCGGCAAGAAGATTCGCGAGATCACCACAAGCACGGGTGGTAGCTCTCGAGCAATGGTGCCACTGGGTACTTATGAAGACGTTATGCCTCTGGATATTTTGCCGACGCAATTACTGCGTGCGTTGTTAGTAAACGATATAGATACGGCCATTCAATTAGGTTGTTTAGAATTAGACGAAGAAGATCTTTCTCTGTGTACCTTCGCTTGCCCGGGCAAGTACGAGTACGGCCCTTATCTTCGTGAAATGTTGACTCGAATAGAGGCAGAGGGATAATCGTGAAAGCACTCAGAGAATTTTTGGACAAAATAGAGCCTGATTTTGAGAAGGGCGGCAAGTACGAGTCTTGGTATGCCATATACGAAGCCGTCGATACAATTTTTTACACACCAGGCAAAGTCACTGCCGGTGCGTCCCACGTTCGTGATGCACTTGAAGTCAAGCGTGTTATGACCACAGTGTGGTTATGTGCATTTTTCCCCATGTTTGCCGGTATGTATTTCGTTGGCTTTAACGCGCTGGAAGCAATGGGATCCGTCGGTGTCGAGTCAATCGGTGGCTGGCGTGGTTGGATATTTGAATTATTAGCGGTCTATGATTCAACCAGTTGGTGGAACTGCCTGATATATGGTGCTGTCTACTTCGTGCCAATTTACATGATGACGTTTGTCGTTGGTGGCTTCTGGGAAGTCGTTTTTGCAATGAAACGTGGGCATGAGATTAATGAAGGCTTCTTCGTAACCAGTATTCTGTTTGCACTGACATTGCCTGCAACGATTCCTTTGTGGCAGGTCGCCCTTGGCATCTCCTTCGGCATCGTCATTGGTAAAGAAGTGTTCGGTGGCACGGGCAAGAACTTCTTAAACCCGGCCTTAACCGGTCGAGCCTTTCTCTATTTTGCCTATCCCGCTCAAATGTCAGGTGATGCAATCTGGACCGCCGTTGATGGCTTCAGTGGTGCAACCGCCTTGGGTATTGTTGCAGCAGACGGCATGGCCGGATTAATGAGCAGCGGGTTAACGTGGACCAATGCGTTTATCGGTAACATGCAGGGCTCGGTAGGCGAGACGTCAACCCTTGCCATCATGATTGGCATGGTCGTTTTGTTATTTACAAAAGTGGCTTCCTGGCGAATTGTTCTAGGTGTCTTCCTCGGCATGGTTGCCATGTCATCGCTGTTAAACTGGATAGGGTCTGACACTAATCCCGCATTCCAACTACCCTTTTATTGGCATTTTGTTCTCGGTGGTTTTGCCTTTGGCATGGTTTATATGGCAACGGATCCGGTCTCCGCGTCAATGACGAACAAAGGTAAATGGGCCTACGGTGCCTTTATTGGTGTGCTGGTCGTTATTATCAGGGTCATTAACCCGGCATTTCCTGAAGGCATGATGCTCGCAATTCTATTCGCTAACCTGTCGGCACCGTTGATTGATTGGTTTGTGGTGCGTGCCAATGTGAAGAGGAGAATTGCTCGTGGGTAATAAAGATTCGATACAAAATATTATCTTCGTCGCAGTATCTGTTTGCTTAGTATCCGCGATTATCGTGGCAGGCTCAGCAGTCAGTCTGCGACCAACGATTCAGTTGAATAAAGCACTCGATAAAAATAAAAATATATTGGTTGCAGCTGGCCTTTACGAAAAGGGCGTCACCGATGACGCGCAAATCCCTGAGCTGATGACGTCCTTTGACGTGCTATTGGTCGACCTAGAAGAAAAGACAGTACTTAATGCCGATCAAGCCATGGCATTGGGCATCGATATTGCCGAATACGACCAACGTAAGGCTTCAAAGATTCCGACGATGTCGAAGGAACTTAGCGATGCTGAAGATATTGCTTCGATAACCCGTCGCGCCCGTTATAGCGTTGTCTATCTATTGAAGGACGGCGATGACATCGCCCGAGTTGTTCTACCTGTGCATGGCTATGGCCTTTGGTCAACGCTCTATGGGTTTGTGGCATTGCAAGGTGATCTAACCACAGTGACGGGTATTACTTTTTACGACCAAAAAGAAACGGCTGGATTAGGTGGCGAAATTGACAATCCCGCATGGAAAGCACTTTGGGTTGGCAAGCAGATTTATAGTGAAGACGGTGCAGTTGCTTTGAAAGTTATTAAAGGCACGGTCGACCGTAATAGTAAGAATGCCAAATATCAGATAGATGGCTTGTCCGGCGCAACACTGACAAGTCGGGGCGTTCAGAATCTTATTACCTACTGGTTAGGTGACGAAGGTTTTGGTCCAGTACTAAAAAGCATAAAGGGTTGATGATATGTCGAGCATGAAAGAAGTTCTAATAGCCCCACTTTTTGTCAATAACCCTATTGGTTTGCAGATACTGGGTATATGTTCCGCGTTGGCGGTGACAACCAAGATGAGCGTAGCGCTGGTCATGTGTATTGCACTGACCCTGGTTACAGCTTTCTCTAATTTATTTATCTCGCTAATACGTAATCAGATTCCGTCTAGTATACGTATCATAGTGCAGATGACCGTGATTGCATCGCTGGTAATCGTGGTTGATCAGATTTTAGGTGCTGTCGCGTATGACATGAGTAAAGAATTAACGGTCTTTGTCGGCCTGATTATTACCAACTGTATTGTGATGGGCAGAGCAGAGGCGTTTGCCATGCAAAACCCGCCGGTTTTGAGTTTCGTCGATGGCATCGGCAATGGTCTCGGCTACAGTGTTGTATTAATGCTCGTTGCGACGATTCGAGAGTTTTTAGGTTCAGGTAGCCTGTTTGGCTATGCTGTAATGCCTTTGATTACAAATGGCGGCTGGTACAACCCGATGGGAATGATGCTGCTACCGCCGAGTGCGTTTTTTATTATTGGTTTGTTGATCTGGGGCCTTCGAGCCTGGAAGACCGAACAAGTCGAAGAGCCTGAATATGAAATTGGTGGTCATACTGCCTTGACCAGACCGGTTTAGGAGCAGAGTTATGTTTGAGTATTATTTAAGTTTGTTCGTAACCGCAGTCTTTATTGACAACATGGCTTTAGTTTACTTTTTGGGTATGTGTACCTTTATTGCAATCTCGAAGAAGGTCGAAACAGCGATTGGATTAGGAATCGCAGTGGTTGTCGTACTAACGATTACGGTGCCAGTGAATAACCTGATTTACTTTTATCTTCTAAAAGACGGTGCGCTAGCATGGGCTGGATTGCCGGATGTTGACCTTAGCTTTTTGGGTTACTTGAGCTATATCGGCGTCATTGCCGCGATTGTTCAAATTTTGGAAATGTTTCTCGATAAATACGTACCTGCGTTGTACAACGCGCTTGGCGTGTTTCTGCCATTGATCACAGTTAACTGTGCGATCCTTGGTGCGTCTTTGTTCATGGTTAGCAGAGACTATAACTTTGTCGAAAGCACAGTCTATGGACTGGGTTCCGGCGTCGGCTGGGCAATTGCGATTGTCATGTTGGCCGGTATTCGTGAGAAGTTGAAGTACAGCGATATTCCGGAGGGTCTCCGGGGCTTGGGCATTACCTTTATCACCGTAGGGTTGATGTCTCTTGGATTTATGTCATTCGGTGGAATCTCTTTATAAGTTGTTAGCACTATGACTACTGAAATAACACTCGGCGTTGCAATGTTTACCATCATCATCATGGTGCTGGTATTCGTAATTTTGTTTGCTCGAAAACAACTGGTTAGTACCGGTGATGTCAGCATTGAAATTAATGGTGACGGGGAAAAAACCCTGCAAAGCCAAGCTGGCGGGAAACTGCTTAACACACTTTCCGATGCGGGTATTTTTCTATCCTCGGCTTGTGGTGGCGGTGGCACTTGTGGTCAATGCCGGTGTCGTGTCATTGAAGGTGGCGGTTCCATGCTGTCAACTGAAGAAGGGCACTTTACCCGCGGCGAAGCGAGAGACGGATGGCGTTTAAGCTGTCAGACCGCCGTAAAACAGGATATGAAAATTGAAGTACCCGTAGAGATTTTTGGCGTTAAACGCTGGGAATGTGAGGTCATTTCAAATGATAATGTGGCGACGTTTATTAAGGAGCTAGTACTGAAGCTCCCTGACGGCGAAGTCGTTGATTTCAGAGCGGGCGGTTTCGTGCAGTTCGAAATCCCTCCTTATGTTGCCGATTACCATGACATCGAAGTAGCGGAAGAGTATCGAGGTGATTGGGACAAATTTGGTGTCTTTGAAAATGTTGCGAAGGTTGATGAAACAACCATCCGCGCTTACTCAATGGCAAATTACCCTGAAGAGAAGGGCGTCATGAAGTTCAATATTCGTATTGCTTCGCCCCCTCCAGGCACAGATTTTCCGCCAGGCGCCATGTCGAGTTACCTGTTTACACTCAAGCCTGGTGACAAGGTAACGATCTTCGGACCTTTCGGTGAGTTCTTCGCGAAAGAGACCGAAGCAGAAATGGTATTTATTGGTGGTGGAGCTGGTATGGCGCCGATGCGAGCGCATATCTTTGACCAATTAAAGCGACTACATACAGATAGAAAGATTAGTTTTTGGTACGGCGGCCGAAATGAACGCGAGCTGTTCTATGTTGACGAGTACGACAAGCTTGACGCTGAATTTGAAAACTTTGATTGGCACGTCGCCCTGTCAGACCAAGGTATCGAAGGCTGGAAAGGCTACACGGGATTTATCCATAATGTGTTGTTTGATAACTACCTAAAAGATCATCCTGCACCTGAAGATTGTGAGTATTACATGTGTGGACCTCCAATGATGAATGCTGCAGTGATCAAAATGCTCGAAGATATTGGTGTCGAGAGAGATAATATTTTCCTTGATGATTTTGGTGGCTAAACGCCAAGTTATAACGGCTACGATGGTTAAGTAGAAACAAAAAAAGAGCCTCAATTGAGGCTCTTTTTTTTATCTTTTTTTAACATAGACTCCGTGGCCACATTTAGGCTAACCCATCAGTTCTTCTGATATATCGTAGCCTGCTTCTTCAGGTATACACAGGTACTTTCCTTCATCTCGTGCTTCTATCCAGGGTAGTACGGGGATAATTTTTCGCTCATTGGCCATCGCGATAGCATTCTCCACAGAGTGACTCTTGGCGAGCATTTCGATGTTTAAGCGGGTAGGGAATATAATTGTGTAGGTGCCCTCGGTGGCACCGACCAGTGCAGCGTCAGGGTTTATCCAGACCGAATCAACAGACTCATAACCATCATGAATCGCGAGATGATCCGCCGGCGCGACAGCCAAGTAGAAATGCGTATCGAAGCGTTTCGGCATCATATCCGGCGTTATCCAATGTGCATAATGGTGTAGGAGGTCGCAGGCCAGATAGAGGTCTTCTTTTTCAAGAAAATCACCAATCGAGATTTCGTCTGAATTTAGCGGCTCTCTGTAGGCATCGAGTGCCTTTAATCGTTCCCCCGAAATCAACGTGTCAGAGCCCGCTGCACGAGCGAGTAAAATGCCGCACTCCTCGAACGCCTCCCTGATTGCGCCGACCTGTAGCGACATGTTGACGTCATCGACATCAGCACCTTGGCAACGATTACGTACAAGTGAGTCACCTGCATCGACTTTTCCACCAGGAAAGACCAGCGCGCCGGAGGCGAAATCAATTTGATGATGTCGAACGACCATGAATACCTCAAGTCCTGCCTCGCCGTCGCGTAGCATTAAGATTGTTGCTGCGGGTACTGTATCAACGGTCGTACTCATATTAATTTCCTGAAATCGGGTTAGTTATAAACAAAATGGTTTAGGCGTTGAAAAACTAAAGGCTTTTCTCTGTTTGGATCAACCAGTTCGCGCCTGACTTTTTTAGCGTCATCTCTTTTCTTGTACTGTCTCGATACAAGTTGGATCGGTAGGTTTGATTGAATTGGATGTTGATTTGATTCGGCGCGGTCATCTCGATCTTTTCAAACGTGACGGAGATATTGATACTCTTTGGTTTTGTAAGCCTGGCGCGTCGAACGGTCTCCCACTGTGACCGGGATTGTTCATCCGGTACGACAAAATTAGCTGCGTAATAGGTTAGATACTGGTTCACATTCTGTTCGGACCAGGCTGCAGCCCAAAGGTCGATGGTTGACTCGACTTCCTTTTGAACCTCAACGGTCAAGCTATTTGCATCGAAGCTAAGTGGAACTCGATCGTTAGATTGACTCGATTTTTTTGTGGATTCAGTTTGCTCATTTTTAACCAGAACGACTTCTTTAGCTGGCGTAATCGATTGCGCAGCTTCACGTTGAGGTTCAGGTGCAGCTGCTAATTTAGCGGCTGGTTTAGCTTCTGCGACTGTCTTTTTTTCATCTGCCGAAACGATATCTAGAGCTTTGCTAACATCAGCGTCACTTTGTTTCGCAGCGGGTATCTTCTCGACCTGTTGATCCGCGACTTTCGGTTGCGGTTTCGATTGTTGGATACTCGATATAGGCAGATTATCAGCAATGTTTGGCGTGTTAGTGTCCATATCCAACGGCGAAGGCTTTGACATCAGCGCATTCGAAGTGGCAGCGACGTTATCTGTAGACCCTTTGTTTGGTGGGTCTACAAGAACGTCATTGGAGAAGTAGCCATTGTAGACACTGCCGTCCGGTAGGATCATTGTGCCAGGCCCATTACGCTGGTCATTGGCAAAGTCACCGATAAACCGTGTTCCATCTTGCCAAAATATCGTGCCTTTGCCAGCGCGCTTACCGTCCTTCACACCGCCGACATATCGCGTGCCATCAGGCCATAGCAGTGTTTTGTTGTCAGAGTCAGAGTCAGAGTCAGATTCAGTCTCAGCAGAAAGAGACAGGCTCAATTGAGACATCGCGAAAATAATCAGGATACAAAAAAGTTTAGGGAATCTTGATGTGTCGGTGCAACGTTTGCTCATGGACATAGTGGGTGTGTTAGAAGTGTGATTGATACTATCACCTCAGTAGATAAATTGTAGTGCCTGTCGCGCTGTGTCGATGATCAGCGCTTTAGTATCCCGGCGGCGGCCGCCGCAGCAAGCACCGGTGCCGGTTCGATAATCCATGGACCATCTCGGCGTACAGCTATTGTGGCCTCATCTTCAGGCTCGAGGATTATAGATCTGTCACCGTCAAAGGCCAGAATACCGGGACCCTGACAGGAGAATTCAGCGCCCAAAGTCATTTTTGTAACGCTGCTAATACCAACACTATCGTACAAACCCGGTGAAATAGGTACGCGCACAGAGGCGTGGGTGGGTTCTCCGCAGGTGATAGAAACACCGAAATCGTCTCGAGCATAGCTTGGCATTAGGTAACCACCAATCGGCGAGATACCGACGGAAGCGGGTTCCGCTCGGGTTAAAAAGATGCTTTGTAAATTCTCCGAGGTGAAGGGTAGCAAACTGCCCATTGAATCACCTTTCAATAATACCGCGTCAATGAGCGCCAGATCGTGAATCGTAACCTGTGTTTGAGATTGCTTCACGGTGACGTGAGCTTGTTTAGCGCGATAACAGTGATCTTTGTAATCAAGCCTGTCTGTTGCCAATAGCCCGGCTGCAATTCCTGCAACTGATGCTTCCAATAACTGCGGGAAAACATTGTTAGTGCCTGTCGATAGCGGCAAAACTATGGCGTCAGGTTTGGTTTTAGCAACGATCCTATTTGTACCGTCGCCCCCCAGTACAATGAAAACTCGACAGCCAGCATCCCACATTGCATTAACCATATGGGTAGTATCGCGAGCTGAATGGGTGAGTTTGAAAGGCAGGATTTTTATTTTGTTTTTTTCAGGCAGGTTCTCAACAGCCCGTTCGTTGATTCGAAAGGGCTCGTTGCCCAAATAGATTTCTTCAACGCCTTGTTCCAGAGCACCGAGCACTAATCGCGTCACATGCTGCTGTTTATCATTGTGTGTCGTTGTACTCGCTCGAGCTGCAACTCTCCTTACATCTCGGCCGGACATAGGATTGACGATAATCCCCAGTCGACTCACCGTCGCTTGATTCAAGAATACATCCTTGCTTAGTTAGACTTACGAGTAAAAACCCAATCTTGATCCGTCGATAGACTGTCATTGAAGCTATAGCCATCGATATCAAAGGATTTGAGATCGCTCGGTTTCGTAATGCGATTTTTAACGATGAAAGAAGACATCGAGCCACGGGCTTTTTTCGCGAAGAAAGACAGGATCTTGTAATTACCGTTGCTATAATCTTTGAAGATTGGGTTGATGATATTGCCGGTTAACAATGATGTGTTGATAGATTTAAAATATTCGATTGAAGCGAGGTTAATCAGTGTTTTGTTTCTGTGACTACTGAGCTCACATTGGATGGCATTTGTGATTTTATCACCCCAGAATTCATAGAGGTCTTTGCCTCCCGGGTTCTTAATTTTCGTACCCATTTCTAGTCTGTAAGGCAGAATTAAGTCAAGCGGTCTTAGCAAGCCGTATAGGCCAGAAAGGATACGCAGGTTCTTTTGAGCGAAGTTGAAATCTCTCTGATTATATTCCTCTGCAGCGAGCCCTAAATAAACATCTCCTTTGAACGCTAAGATAGCTTGCTTAGCGTCATTTTTCTCATCGGGAAGTTGCCAGTTAGTAAACCTCTCTACATTCAGTTCAGCTAACTTAGGACTGATGCCCATAAGCTTAGAAAGCTGCTTTGCAGATTGGTCGCGCATTGTAGAAACTAAGACTTCGGATTGATTTAGAAAATCGGCCGATGAGCTTTTAGTCGTTAGCGGTTTTGAATCAAAGTCCAACGTCTTCGCAGGCGAAATGACTGTGAGCATAAAATGTTCCGAGGGTTTTAAGCGAAAGAAGGCAGAATACTCGATTTGTTCAACTCACGCGAGGCTCTCAATAGACATGTTTGCTATGAATGGGCAAAATTGAACAAAAAAGGGATAGGCAGCCAGACTTACATGCTCTTGGCTGAACAACCATCGTCGAAAAGAAACATACAAACAAAGCGCTCGCGGCTGTTTGTGGACGTAAACGGGGCCAGCAGATGAAAAACCCCTTGAGGCGATCAGTAGAACCCGCTTGGAGTAAAGTTATTCACAACGCAATTGGCAAGAAGCCTGAAGGGCGTTATCAAATAGGGGGGGGAATGGCAGAAAATTTACGGATCTGTCTTGAAAGAATCCAACCGAGTACCGAGGTAAAAGATGAACCTTAGGGGCAAGATCGAGATAGCCTGCCAGACCGATGTGGGTCAGATGCGCGACCACAATGAAGATGCGTTAAGCAGTGATGAGGATGTTGGCCTAGCTGTCCTTGCTGATGGCATGGGCGGGCTTAATGCAGGGGAAGTTGCTAGCGCAATGAGCGTGCAGCTATTGATGGACGCTTTGAGGGCTTATCAAACAGGCAATTCGGTCTTTGAAGCCGAGTTAGGTGCAACGGATGAACTTGTGCAGGCTGCGGTAAAGTCTGCCATTGAGAAAGCCAATAGTTCGGTATTCCATGTTTCTCAAACCCAGCCCAAGTACAAGGGGATGGGCACCACGGTGGTGGTTGGATTGTTTCGTAATAATCGATTGATCACCGGCCATATCGGAGACTCTCGGGTCTATCGGTTTCGAGCTAATAAATTGGAGCAAATTACTAAAGACCATAGTTTTGTGCAGGAGCTAATTGATCAAGGTATATATACAAAGGATGAAGCCCGCGCCTCGAAGAGAAAAAATATTGTCACACGGGCCTTGGGTGTTGCACCAAAAGTCGAAGTTGAGGTAAATGAACATCAGGTAAACGTGGGTGATATTTATCTTATGTGCTCGGATGGGTTGACTGATCTTGTCGTAGACTCAAACATAGAATCGAGCCTGCGTGAGCTGAGCTCTAATCTAGGGGCAGCGGCGGGTCATCTTGTAAATCTGGCTAATGCGAGTGGCGGTAAGGATAATATTTCAGTTGTGCTTTGCAGGGTACGTCAAAGTTTTCCTGATGAAGATGGGCGGGTCAGCAAGGTGCTTAGTTAGTTCGACTGAGCTTAAGACAAGCGCTAATTATTTATCGAAGATTAACGAGCAACCGATTGGATCTCGATCGAAGAAACTTGATCCAGGCGACGAGATTTCGGTAGCAGATATTGAAATGGCGTTTATCGTTGGTGAAATTTAGGTAACATCCGACGCCTTATTTGTGTAACGGGCAGTAGATGCTCACAAATAAGGTATCCTAATAACGATAAAGAAGCGGTTAAAGCAGATGGGTGGTTAAGGAACAATGACCACAAAGGATTAAGATAGAGTAAGTATTGGTATCAGGCGGCACTAAGCATTCTGAGTGCTGAAATAGAAACCAACGTGTACCGACTATCGCGTGTAGATTATGGGTGGCCACGGAATGTGCTGCCGTTAAGTTCTGAGGAGAACGAGATGAATTTTAAATTGTTTGGTGTTGGGATCGTGCTGATGTCCGTGTTGATGGGCTTCAACTCGCCGTCAGAGGCTCGTGAGCCACCAGTAGCAAAGCTGGTGCAAGTAACGGGAAGTGTTGAGTACAGCCGTAATGGCACTTCATGGCGACCGGTTACAAGAACCAAGTATTTGTTTTCAGGCTATCAGATAAAAACCGGCGAAGATGGCGGCGGTAAACTGATCAGCCAGACAACGGGTATGGCACAAGAACTAGGTGCTAATAGCGAAATCTCTGTCACAGATATGGACATCGCATTGGTATCGGGTAGTTTGTCCGAACCCATAGAAGATTCCTCCACTATCTTTCACGGGCTTTCGAACAAGTTTGCAAAAGCGCAACGATATACAACAGTTCGAAGAAGCGTGACAAAGACGGACGATCAAGTTTGTGACAGTAAAGTGCGAACCATTCGATCAGTGGCCGTATCTTCTGCTCATCCCGACTTAGTATGGCGTAATGCATGCCCTGAATATTCTTACCGTCTCGTTATTGACGGCGATCAAATTCATGAGATTGCTGCGGCTTCAAATGCAGAGATGATGCGTTTCTCTGTTGAGGGTACAGCGGAAGGCGAACATTCATATCGCGTTGAGGTTTTAGATGTCGATGGTACCGTCTATATACCAAGGAAAGATTCTACGTTCACATGGATTTCAGATGATTCGGAAGCGAAAATCTTGGCAAACATCGACGGTCTAGGTGATGACGCGTTTATGGTGACGAATATGCTAGAAACTAACGAAATGTATGTTGCCGCGATGGATATTTATCGAGACTACTTCACTGAGAACCCTGATGATAATGATATGCGTCCGTTACTGATTCAATCATATCAAGGTTTGAAGTTGAGTAACTTAAGAGAAAATGAAGCAAGGTTATATAATGCTTCTCTTGAGGAAAACTTTTAAAAGATATTGATTTGAAAGACGGCCGTACAAAAAAGCTGCCCGCTGTGATCTAATAAGGTCTCAGTGGGTTTTTTTGCCTGTCGTTAGGTAATTTGGCCAATCACATTTCTTCTCTTTCGCTATGTTTTTTTGCCGTGAGTTTCATGCTCTAAAAAGCCCGTTAGAGAAGTAACTAACAAAGACAAAGGTTTAACAATGGGTGCAACGAATCGGTACGACATCTTGGCGATTGTGCTGGTCTTTATGCTGGCAATATTTCTAGAGAATCGTGAATCATTTTCAATGCTCGAAGATGAGACGCTCTCATACCGTCAGATAGCAAGAACCTATATGGCCCCTGAAGAGGAGGTCGCTCCTATTGAAGACGTTGTGCTTATTTACACAGATGAAGCCTTCTTTGTGGAATATGACAAGTTCCCTTTACGTCGAGTTGATTTATCAACAATTATCGCCCGACTAAAGAGTATGGGCGCAGCGGTTATCGGGGTCGACATGTTGCTCGATTTCAATAGCGCTTACGGTGAAGATCCGTCATTGGTAGATGCGCTGGTTGAAGCCGGAAACGTTTTAATGGTCTCCACGGCTGAAATGGTTGATGAAGAATTTGTTAGCATCAACAAATCAATTCCAAAGATAGATGAAGTAACAATTTCGGGTTACTCCAACATTTCATCAAACAGCACCGTGTCGGAAAAAATCGTAAGGTTGAGGGTTTATCCTGACATCAATGAATCCATTGGTGAATGGCCATTTTCCGTGCGAGCTGTCATTGGTCTTTTGGGTATTGAACCCGAGGAAGTGACACTTGAGGATAACGTGCTGAGTTTTGCCGGTGATCTTGAGGTTCAGTTAGATCAATTTAACGACTTGTACATTGATTTTCCGCTGCTGCCCCACGATGGCTCAGGCGGCACGGTAAAACTGCACGAAGTCATTGGTATTTCCGCCGCTGATATCCTGTTCGCAGAAGACGAGGAAGAGCTTGAGGACCTTGCTTTTCTTGTTGAGGGACGAATTGTTCTGATTGGTGAAGTTGCAGAGGTCGCGCACGATGAATTTGAAACACCCTTAGGCAATGTGTTTGGGGTGGAAATTATTGCTAGTACGATAGCCACTATTCTGAACGGTGGACCGTTAAAAGCGGCATCAACTTTCGTTGAAATCGCCGTTGCTTTGGTGCTGATGTTGTCTTTCATAGCGACAAGAAATCTGGCTAATCCTTTGCCGCGAAACATGTCGAGTATTTTGATTTTGGCAATATATATTGTCGGTGTTTTCTATGTCTATGTGAATGCTGGCTTGGTTCTATCCATTAGTTACATGCTGATAGCATCAATACTTTCCATCTTGTTTATCAATGCCCGCTTTTACCTGACAGAGATGGGACAAAAAGCACAAATAAGAGACGCCTTTGGTCAGTACCTTTCTCCCGATGTCGTCGCGGACTTAGTAAAGGACCCAGAAAAATTGAGTTTGGGCGGAGAAGAACGAGAAATGACGGCATTCTTCTCGGATATCGCCGGCTTTTCGACCTTCTCTGAAAACATGACACCTTCAGAGTTAGTCCATGTCCTGAACGACTATTTAACAGAGATGTGTAACATTATCTTCAATGCTCGCGGCACGGTCGATAAATTCGAAGGCGATGCAATTATCGCGTTTTGGGGTGCTCCAGCCATCCAAGAAGATCATGCCAAACTGGCCTGTTTAGCTACGATTGATATGAACCATGCGCTGGTGCCTTTGCGTGAACGTTGGGCGCAGGAAGGGAGACCGGCGATCAAAGTAAGGATGGGTTTGAATAGCGGCACAATGGTTGTCGGTAATATGGGTTCAGCACAAAGAATGGACTACACCATGATGGGCGATGCTGTAAATTTGGCAGCGCGATTAGAAGGTGCCAATAAAGCCTACGGTTCAGACTTGATGATTTCAGAGGCAACCTATAAGTTGGTGAAGGATGACGTCGATGTGCGCGAGCTAGACGTCTTGCGCGTTGTCGGCAAAAGCGAACCTGTTCGCGTTTACCAATTGCTAGATCGTAAAGACCAAACAGAAGGGTTGATCTCGGACATGGTCATCCAATTTGATCGTGGTATGAAGCTTTATCGCGATGGTAACTACAAAGATGCGATGGCAGCATTTCGCTTGGCGTTAGCCATTGCCCCAAAGGACGGGCCAAGTGAGACTTATATTGCGCGGTGTGGTCAATTTATCGCGACGCCACCGCCGGCCAATTGGGACGGTATTTTCAATTTAGATTCTAAAGGCTAAGGACATGTCATTGCAGCAGGGACCCGTTAAACTAAAAATTGAAGAAAAGCTTGTGGCTGAGCTAAACCTAGATCATATCGAGGTTCTGAACGAGAGTAGCAATCACAATGTGCCAGCGGGCTCCGAGTCACATTTTAAAGTGGTCTTAGTGGCCGACAATTTCCAGGACAAACCGCTGATTGCACGCCACCGGCTCGTCAATAAAATCTTGGCTGATGAACTGGCGTCATCCATCCACGCCTTGTCTATCCATGCCTACACGCAAACCGAATGGAAAACCCGGCATGGCGATGTACCGATGTCTCCGCCTTGTTTAGGTGGTAGTTTAGGTGGTACTTAAGGTAAAAGTTAAGTTAAAAGTTAAGGCGGTAATTTAGATGGTCCTTTAAATGATCGTTTTAGCGGTCATTCTAATAACGTTTAAGCAAGCGACCGTCAGGATACGTAAGCTTAGGATATTGCATTTTGAAGTTTAGCCTGGGATCTGACGATCTTGATTTCACCTTCGGTGATCAATGTATTCGCGTCATCTTGAAGCGGCAGCGTCGAAAGACAATCGCGATCCACCTCATAGCAACGCATCAGCCGGTTGAAGTGCGTGCACCACTTAAGTGTGCCTGGCGTGACATCATCGCTTTTGTCGAATCTAAGCATGTTTGGATTGCTAAGAACCTGGCATCGCTCCCGGTTGAACCCGCACCCGTTAGCTTTGACGATAAATCAGCGCATTATTATCTTGGTCAGCCCTACAAATTGAGCCTCTCAAGTGGTCGTAGTCTGGTTCGCATCAAACATGATGTTATCCAGGTGAGTGTGATCGATTTGACGAATCAAAAAAAAGTCGCTGAGGCACTAGAGCGCTTTTATAAAAAACAGAGCGAGCAGGTATTCGCTGTTCGACTTAAACAATGTGTTGAGCAGTTTCCTGTTGGGGTTATTCCTAGCGGTTTACGGGTGAGAAAAATGAAATCCAGATGGGGCAGTTGTTCTCATCGTGGTGAAATTTGTTTGAATACGCATCTCGTCAAACATTCACCTGAGGTGATTGATATGGTCATTCGACATGAGTTGTGTCATTTACACCACTTCGCGCACAATGCTGATTTTTACCAATTAATGGATCTAGCGGAGCCAAATTGGCGCTCAATTGAAACAAAATTGAATAGGGGCCCGATCAGTCCCCGGCAACTTACCCTGTTGTAAACGTTGTTGTGCTGATTACAGTGATCTTCTACTTAGAGGTCATTTATCGCTGTTCATCAGAGGCTTTAGCAAGGGGTAGATGTCTTCCAAAATCATCCACTGCGCTTCCGCCCTAGGATGAATGCCATCCTGTTGCATGAGATCTCTAGGTGTTGTCACACCCTCAAGCAAATGTGGCACTAGCGCGATTTCTTGCCCTGTGGCGACGTCAGCGAAGGAATTTTGGAAGGCTAAGGTATAGCGCCGACCATAATTCGGCGGCAGTACCATTCCGACCAACAGTACTTGGATGTCCTCGACAGCTGCCATCTCAATCATTTGGTTTAGATTCGATTTAATCTTGTCGATTGGATAGCCGCGCAGTCCGTCATTACCGCCAAGTTCCAGAATGAGTATATTGGGTTGGTGTACGTCGAGTGTTTTAGGTAATCTTACGAGTCCGCCACCGGTTGTTTCTCCGCTAACACTTGCGTTGATAACCGTGTAGTGGGAACCGTCCTGTTTTAGCTTGTCAGACATCAATTGAACCCAACCTTGTTCGGGTTCCATACCATAGGCTGCACTGATGCTATCTCCGAAAACGAGTATTTTCGGATCGTTTGCACTTGCCGATGAACCATAAGTTAAGCACAGAACAGTAATCCAAATTTTGGAAAGGTGCGTAAAGCTAGCCGTGAAATCAGAAAATACCAATTTAAATACTCAAGTTGATGCCACTATTATGATCAAAACCATCGACCTCGGTAAGACCGTCCAGACCTCTGAAGGTCAGTTGACCATCTTGAAAGGGATCGACATCGAAATCAAGAAGTCTGAGGCCGTTGCTATCGTCGGTGCCTCTGGTTCCGGTAAGACCACTCTTTTAAGCCTCATTGCGGGCTTAGATACACCCAGCCAAGGGCAGATATTTCTCGCCGATCAAGAATTGACGGCAATGGACGAAGAACAACGCGCCAAAGCGCGTGGTGAATTCGTCGGATTTGTATTTCAAGCCTTCCAGCTGTTGGACAGCCTGACTGCGATCGAGAATGTCATGTTACCTGCTGAGTTAAAGGGCGACCCCGAAGCTGAATCTAAAGCTAAGGAGCTGCTCGTCAGAGTCGGTCTCGATCACAGAATGCATCACTATCCACGCCAACTCTCAGGCGGAGAGCAGCAGCGAGTGGCTCTTGCCAGAGCGTTCGCATCCTCTGCAAAAATTTTATTTGCCGATGAGCCGACGGGAAACTTAGACACCAAGACCGGTGCGACAATTATTGATTTGTTGTTCGAGCTGAATCGGGAATTTGGCACAACACTTGTCCTTGTGACACACGATTTGCGCTTAGCCGAACGCTGCGACAGGTCAATTCTCATTGACTCCGGTGTAATTACCGCTGAGCCGATACAAGCCAAGGCCTCGGCGTTGATTGAATCATGAGGCTTGGCCTTGCGCTGAAGCTTTTGTGGCGTGACTGGCGTTCTGGCGAGCTGACACTTTTACTCGTTTCTTTGTTGATCGCAGTTGGCACGGTAACGACAATTACCTTATTCGTTGACCGCCTGCAACAGGCCCTGTTAGCCGAGTCGGCAACATTTCTTGCCGCGGATCGGGTTATTTCAAGCAATCAACCGATCGATCCTCAAATCTTAACTGAAGCGAGAACACGTGGTCTTGGCCAAGCGGAAACCCTCACGTTTCTGTCGATGGTATTTTCATCTGAGCGAGCGCAGTTTGCCGCGGTAAAGGCGGTCTCTGATACTTATCCGCTGCGGGGTGAACTGATCACCTCAGATAAACCTTTTGAATTCGGTGAGATCGTCACCTCCGGTCCACCACCTGGTGAGATATGGCTCGAAAGTCGACTGCTACCTTCGTTAGACGTCCAACCCGGTGACGTATTAGACCTTGGCGTGACCAGTTTTGTTGTTAGCAAGGCGTTGATTAAAGAGCCAGACAAGGGCGGCGGTTTTAGTAACACCGGCCCTCGTGTATTGATGAATCTAAGTGATGTACCGTTAACCGAGGTTGTTCAACCTGGTAGTCGACTCACCTACCGTTATCTTTTCTCTGGAGAGAAGCAGGCTCTGGATGACTTTCAAGCTTGGGTGGAACCTCGCCTTGACGAAAATGTTAGAATGTTTGGTGTTAAAGAGGGCACTGAGGGAATCGGTAACGCCTTGGATAGAGCGGAGCGGTTTCTTCTGCTCGGCGGTCTGTTAGGGGTAATCTTAGCTGGCGTGGCTATTGCACTTTCTGCACAACGTTATTCCTTGCGCCATTACGATCATGTTGCCATTTTGAAGACGTTAGGTGCGACGCCGAATGGCATTGATGGTTTGTTTATCACGATTTTTGTGCTGCTAGGTCTGATCGGCACGTTGCTTGGCAGCGGCGTTGGTTATATGGCGCAGATCGGCATATCTGCCGCACTGCAACCCTTTATTCCGGTCGAGTTGCCCGCGCCGGGTATGCGTCCTATCTGGTTAGGTTTGACGACAGGGTTTGTTTGCCTGCTGTCTTTTGCGTTACCGCCGTTATTAAAGTTGAGATCGACAGAGCCGATTCGCGTTATTCGCCGTGACATTGAGGTTGGCACAGGTAGTAATCGACTTGCGCAGCTGATAGGAGTGGTCGGTACGATCGGGTTGATGTGGTGGTACAGCGAAGATATTGAGTTAACACTAATGATCTTCTCCGGCGGCCTAGTTGCCTTGCTTGTGTTATCAGGCTTAGCATTTATTTTGCTCAAATCGGGCCGCGTACTGGGGATGCAAGCGGGTAGTGTCTGGCGGCTAGCGTTAGCGGGTATGCAACGTCGTGGCCAAGAGAACACCATGCAGATTCTCGTTTTTGGCCTGGCGATTATGCTGCTACTGATACTGTTCTTGGTGCGCACGTCGCTCATAGAAGACTGGCAAGCACAAATCCCCGTTGATGCACCGAATCACTTTGCGATGAATATATCGCCAGAGGATGTGGAGCCCATTCGCAATCTACTGGTCGAAAATGATATTCGTTCACAACCTTTGTATCCGATGATTTCTGGTCGAATCTCGAAGGTGAATGGCGAGGTGGCGAAGGAACGTGAGGAGCGTGAAACACAAACGGATGATCAAGAGGAAAGGGGCCCCCGGGCGACCTCAAATCGAAATTTAACTTACGCTGGCGAAATTCCTGATGACAATCTGATAACTTCTGGGGAATGGTGGGCAGCAGATTACGTTGGACCGGCCTTGGTTTCGTTGGAAAAAGATCTCGCCGCAAGGAATGGATTAAAAGTAGGCGATGCGCTTGAGTTTACCATTCAAGGTCGCCAACTTGATGCGAAAGTGTCCAGTATCCGTTCCGTCGCATGGGACAACATGCAACCGAATTTTTATATCATCTTCTCGCCTGCCGCGCTTGAAGATTACCCATCAACCTTTATGACGAGCTTCCATTTAGAAAGGGAAAATAAAATTTTCCTAAATGGATTATTACGTGAATTTCCAACCATGACAGTGATTGAAGTTGATGCCATTATCGAGCAGATTAAAACGATAATCACTCAGGTCACGATGGCAATAGAATTAGTGCTCGGGTTGATTCTTATTTCAGGTGCTTTGGTACTACTCGCTAGCATTCAAGCGAGTATGGATGAACGGTTTAAGCAGCATGCGATTTTGCGAACGCTAGGCGCAGGTCGACGTCTTGTTATGGGCAGTCTGGTCATTGAGTTCTGCGTGCTTGGATTGTTCGCCGGCGTGCTTGCCGCGATTGGTGCGGAAATTACTGTGTATGGCCTTGAAGAACAAATTTTTGAATTAGATTACGAGCCTAACCCTATGCTGTGGTTGTTGGGGCCCGTAATCGGTGCTGTACTTATTGGTTTGATCGGCACCATAGCGACTCTGAAAGTCGTTAGAACACCGCCGACCATTGTGTTGAGGGGTTTGAACTAAACTATTCGGTGTACCAGCTTTGGTTAATATTTTTTCTCATCCAGAGCTGACTATACCAATGATAACGATTGCCCAGCGTCGCTGGCATCGTGCAGTTATACCTAGAGCGACCGACGGGCAAGGGCGTTTTATTACGGGCGATCAATTGCTTCGCATCGGTTATTTTAAGTTCAGTCGGACCGCCTGGTCCATAACAGGTGGCTTCCGAAACTCTGTAGTTTCCTTCGAGTAATTCCAGTGAAAGAGTGGGTGTCTCATCGTTCTTTAAGATCGGGTTAAGCGCTGTCTCTGCAACCGGAAAAGGTAGCGTGTTTAACTTAGTGCGAAAAGACTTCATTGCGCTATAGGGACCAGAGAAGGGGAATCGAGGCAGCATTAAAAGAGAGGAATAGCGGCTCGCGGGTCCACTTTGTTGACCGATGCCTATATAGCCGAGCTCTTTTACCAGCGCTAGAACCTCAGGATTGTACTCGCCGTAAGGGTAAGCCAACTGCTTAGGCGTTGGGCCAATTTCTCGCTCTATGATTTCTTGAGCAAGTACAATCTCATTTCTTATTCTACTTATCCATTCGGCTTTCGATTCATCTTGCGCCATTCGAACCAAATGCGCATGGCTGTGGGTATGATTAGCAATGCTCGCACCCGCGCGTTTCATCTCCCTGATTTGATCCCAAGTCAGATACCCCTTTCTGCCGACAAGTTGCGTCGCGACAAAGATCGTGAAAGGTAGGTTGTACTGTTTCAAAACAGGAAACGCGTTATCGTAGATATCAACGTAGGCATCATCAAAGGTGATGCTCACGACCTTGTCCGGTAAAAGCGCTTGGGTTGCAATGGCGTCCAATAGTTTCGTCAGAGGCCAGATACGATAGCCTTCGTCGACAATCGTCTTCATGTGTAAAGAAAACCCATCAGGGCTAATGCTGGTGCTACTGGGCGTAGAAATGTGTACGTGGTGATACTGCATTAAAACGCCGCCGTGAACGATCTGCGGCTTATCTATCGCCTTGACAGAGAAACCTAAGAGAAGAAATAGTAAAATCCAGGTTATCTTTACCATACAGCATCAATCTCAAAATGGGTCGACCACTATGCTACACGAGGTGTAGAATTGCGTCCTTATTTTATACACCAAAGGCCCAGATAGGGGCTACTAGGTTACCGCATATTATGTCGACAATTGATCACCAAGATGCCACCGACGCCGCATTGCTGGGCGATGAGCGAAAGCTTCAGTTGGAGCAGAAGAAGGTTTTAAAGAAGCTCAGGAGAGAAGCGGGCAAAGCTATCCACGACTTTGGCATGATCGAAGAGGGCGATAAGGTAATGGTTTGCATTTCCGGTGGGAAGGATAGTCTCGCCATGCTGGATATCTTGCTGGGTCTGCAGAAATCTGCGCCAATTCACTTTGATTTAGTCGCGGTCAACCTTGATCAGAAGCAACCGGGGTTTCCCGAACACGTATTGCCCCAATATTTTGAGTCTCTTGGTGTTGATTACGACATTATAGAGGAGAACACCTACTCTATCGTCACTGAGATGGTGCCTGAGGGTAAAACCTACTGCGGCTGGTGTTCACGGTTTCGACGCGCAATATTGTATAAATATGCGAAAAAAAATGGTTGCACGAAGGTCGCGCTCGGCCATCACAGAGACGACATTATTGAAACGTTATTTCTCAATATGTTCCACGGTGGCAAGTTAAAAACAATGCCCGCTAAGCTTCTCAGTGATGATGGCGAAAATGTCGTTATCCGCCCGCTGGCTTATTGTAAGGAAAAGGATCTTGAGCGCTATGCCGAGTTGATGCAGATGCCTATCATCCCTTGTAATTTGTGCGGGTCTCAAGAAAATCTTCAAAGGCCGATGATCAAGGCAATGCTGCAAGGCTGGAATAAACAATTTCCGGGTCGCCTGGAAAGTATCTTCAGGGCAACCACTGACGTTGTGCCGTCGCATCTGCTCGATAGAACATTGCATGAATTTACCGGTGCGAAACCGCTTCAAAAATTAGATGTAATTAACTTATCTAACGCTGATTAGCATATGCCGCGCGATGAATATTTCGATCAATTGTTTTGTAGGGCATTAATCAGGTCCAAACGACCTTGCTCTATTGATTAATAGTCTTGGATAGCCTGAAAAAATTGTCGAGGGATCGTTCGAAATGCAGAATATTTTCTTCATCAGGCGCGTCACCTGCCGGCAGCTCCCGTGCGAGCGTCACGCCATCTTTACCAGGTAAATTAATATCGAGTAGTACAAGGTCGATACCTTTTCTCTTCACAAAGTCCGCCACGCCGTCAGCATCTGGCTTGGCGTAAACTGTATAACCCCCTTTCTCGAAATGTGCAGATAGCTGCGCACGGGTGAACGTCTCATCCTCAATCATTAGCAGGTTAGTGAATTACTTTGTCATTAAGTGTCCCTGCTTCTTGGTGGTGAACGAGTGTGGCGTGGTTGAACTGACGCAACGATAAGGCATTTTGCTGATAACAATTATCAGCGACTGTCGCTATAATGCCTTAAGAAGTGGGTGGCGGCAATTTGCTATGACAAACTCATTAAAGCCCCTAAATGACATCGTTCCCAGATGTTGTTGTCGAAAATGCGGAGATATGAGTATGTCGAATTTCATGGTTGTGCCATGGTCTTCGCTTTCTAAGGATGCTTTAGTCGGCATTATTGAAGACTTCGTGACCCGTGAAGGCACTGAATATGGTGCTTCGGACATCTCTTTAGAGAAAAAGGTACGCCAGGTTCTTCGTCAACTCGAACGTGGAGATGTATCTATTGTGTACGATGAAGAGACATTGTCGTGTTCAGTTGCGCTTACACACGAGCTGCCCGAGGTTTAACGATTCTTTAACGAGGTGATGAGCCAGGACCTAACGTGCCGTGTACGCTCGATATATCGGGGTATATCAGGATGACGATCTCTTTTTACATTGCATCGTCATCCAGTGGTCACTCATCAGAAGTCGACGGTATGCCAGAGGTATTTTGATAAAAATAAAACTTCATAAAAAGCAATTACATAACTTCACTTTTCGTCCGTGGTCAGGTTGTGAAATGACTCTGAGTGCATCTATACTTTGCCGAGAGATGTGTTCAGCATCAGTTCGGTTGTATTGTCTTTATAGTTAGATCCTTTGAGTTTAGTGTCTGGTTGTTACAGGGGGTTTGGCATCAGCTTGTGTCTTGTTAAACATATAGCCGGCGACCAAGCCGACTGCATGCAGCTCCTAAGGGGTTTCTTGGGCAAAGCGAATTGCCATGCTGGCGCCGGTGCCAACGCCGAGAAGAACAGTTTTGCCATTCCTGCAGTAATACCGCGTCAAATAATAAAACAAGCTATTAGCTAAACCTTTTTAACTCTTTGTGCGTAATATCGGTCAGGTAAACGCTAATATAAATTTGTATAATGGGCCCGACGTTAGAGTTGTGATGCGTTAGGTGGCAATGGAGTAAGTCGGAAATTAGCCTCTTCCCCAGGTGAAAATCTTATACAGGATGCAAGCGCAAGGTGTTGGCTGCATTGTGATCATCGATAGAAGCGGTCAGCCAAATATTTAAGTGGTAAAAAGGTTGTGTCTGTTGAAGCGCCTCGGTTGAAGTCAAAGTTGGTTTTTTGACAAACGGCCACGAGATGTCTCAACGGCTAAGAGATTCGATGTTAGTGAGGCGTTTGGACTTCTCGCGGGACGAAAAGTGGTTCAGCGGCAAAGAATATTGCAGCTAAGCGAGTCAATTTTTTCCAATGCACGATAACCCACATTGATTTAAGGAAAATACCTAGCAATGACTAAACCCATCAAATGGCTCCTAGCGATCGTCGTAACGTTGCTGACACTGGCTTTAGTACTCTATATTGCCATGCGCGTGTTTGTGGGTGCGGTCGATCTCGATGCGGTTTTAAATAATCCCGCAGAATTTAATCCTGCAAACGTCGGTTCGCAGATTCAAGTGCCTGACGGTTTTTCGATCGGCACGTTCGCCGCCGACTTAACAGGCGCGCGCGTTTTAAGGTTTAGCGATGAGGGCGATCTGCTGGTTTCTATGCCCAAACTTGGGCAAATCATTATCTTCAAAGATGATGATTCAGACGGCCGCGCCGATCGCCGCGAGGTGTTGCTGCAAGGGTTGAATGGACCCAACGGCATCGATTTTTTTGAAGGTTGGCTGTACGTGGCTGAATCGGATGCATTGGGGCGCGTCAGTTTTGATCATGCGACTGGCCTTACGACGTCACCGTACCAACAAATTGTGACCGGGCTGCCAGGTGGCGGTAATCATTGGAAGAAGACCCTGCGATTTGGTCCTGATAATCTGATGTATGTGTCGATGGGCTCATCTTGTAATGTCTGTACGGAGGACGATGAGCGGCGGGGCACGCTTGTTCGTTATTCACCGGACGGTACCAATGAAATGATATTCGCTAGAGGTCTGCGAAATAGCGCGGGCTTCGATTGGTCGGCAAACGGTGACATCTACGCGACGGATAATGGCAGAGATTTGCTCGGCGATGATTACCCGCCCTGCGAACTCAATCTTGTGACCGAAGGCGCCCATTACGGTTGGCCCTATGCGAATGGGAATCAAGAGCCAGATCCAGATTTTGGCGCCGGTAATGAAGCGTTGATTGAAAAATCAGTAGCACCAGTGCACAACTTTAAAGCCCACAACGCACCGCTGGGTATCGAGTTCATCGAGGCCGAAGGTATGCCTGAGGAATATCAGGGCGCGGCGATTGTGGCCTTGCATGGCTCCTGGAATCGCAGCGAGAAGGATGGCTACAAGGTTGTGTCATTGCATTGGAATGCCGCCGGCGAAATCAGTGAGCGTGATTTCGTTAGTGGCTTTCTTGATGATGGCGATGTACTCGGTCGTCCGGCTGAAGTCGTGCAAGGCCCTGACGGTGCGGTCTACATATCCGATGATTACAGTGGAGTGATCTACCGGGTTGCTTATGGTGAACAGCAGCAGCTTCAACTTGGCTCAGTTGCTGACGCATATAGTGCAGAGAATAGTTTGTCGAGCTACACCAATGATGATGTCGATAGATTGAACACTGCCGGCAAGGCGCTTTACAATCAATATCAATGCATCGCTTGTCACAATGACAACGGACGGGGTTTGAAGACGTTAGAAAATTTGGGTCTGAAATACGATGTTGAGACGTTATCTGAGTATCTGAGACGACCGAATGCGCCGATGCCACAGTTTCCCTTTGACGAAGCGCAGCGAGAAGCGTTATCTGTCTACCTGATCGATCGGTACCGTGGCAGCTAGCTGGTCAGTTCCAGCATGGTAATCTTTTCGCGGCCTTCAAGCATGGGCGTGATCTCTGAGACGACGTTTTTTCGTTCAACTGAATGAAACCAGTTGTCCCAATCAAGTTTAGAGTTCCACTTAGACATGACAAAGCGCCGATTGCTGTTGTTTGTATCGACCAGTGATTCCCCAGATATACAGCCGGGCGCTCGAATGACGGCGCTGACGGTGCGTTTGATGGTGCAGTCGTAAAAATGTTCTAAGCCTTCAGCGATGTTTCTTTCTATCAGTACGCGTATCATAGCTTTGTGTGGTGCGGCTAAAAAAGAGCTGCGGATTATACTCCCAGCCCCTTTAAAGGGAAGTAAAACTTAGTCGCTTAAGAGATAATGCGGGCTGTTTTCGCTAGAAGTTTCGAATAATCAGGTTGGAAAATGTCGATAGATGAAGATGTATATGTTGATACGACGGGGCTACGTTGTCCCGAGCCGTTGATGGTGGTCCGCAATAAAATGATGGATATGACGTCGGGTCAGGTGATCAAGGTGCTTGCAACGGATCCTTCAACTAGCTGGGATTTCCCGAAATTTTGTAATTTCCTTGGCCACGAATTACTCGAAAAAAACCAGAATGATGACCAGTACACCTATTGGATAAAGAAGGGTTAGGCACCGATGCATTACTATTTTGCTTACGGCAGCAATATGAATCCAGACCGAGTCTCGGGCCGTCAGATGGACTTTAATCATTATGAGTCCGGCTGCTTGCAGGGCTATCGTTTAGCCTTCAACAAACGGTCGGTTATCTATCCGGGCGCGGCTTCCGCGAACGTCATGCAAGACGCTGCTGGCGTTGTTGAAGGCGTCGTTTATCATCTGAGCGACGAGCAGCAAATCGAAACAATGGATCCCTTTGAAGGTTATCCGCTGCGTTACGACCGATGCCTATTGCCCGTACAAACCGACGACCAACAGTTGAATGTTTGGGTCTATATTGCTAACCCAGATTTTATACAAGAAGGTTTACGTCCCAATCGGTGGTATCTCAATCACTTGCTCGCTGGACGCGCGCATTTGTCAGAGGGCTATTATCAGACGATTGCTGACATCCAATGTCTA
>Ga0302130_1000055_pt1 | contig 96905 bp, 89 predicted proteins | sample CB9_surface_MG_FD_203117 | JGI IMG/M metagenome (GOLD analysis project Ga0302130, IMG submission 203117) | Marine microbial communities from Western Arctic Ocean, Canada - CB9_surface | ecosystem: Environmental > Aquatic > Marine > Oceanic | place: Canada: Western Arctic Ocean | collected... | reverse complement strand
ATATGTGGACGCCTGATGTTTATCAGGGTGCACCGACACCCGTGACGGGATTTCTTGCAACCGTATCAAAAGGGGCGGTCTTCGTCGCACTGGCTCGTATCTATATGGATGCTGAGTTGCATCAATACGAGTCTTTGATTTTGGCGCTCTCTGTACTGGCAGCCTTTTCAATGCTGATTGGCAACTTGCTCGCTCTACTGCAAGAGGATATCAAACGCTTATTGGCTTACTCATCGATTGCTCATTTTGGCTACCTGTTAATCGTACTGATTGCACTCACTGGCAGCGAGATGGCGAGCGAGGCGGTAACCTTTTATTTAGCAGCTTACATATTGACTACGCTTGGAGCATTTACCGTGATAGCCAGAGTCTCTAGAGAAGATCAACAAAAAAGCCAGATTTCAGAATTTGAGGGACTTTTTTGGAGGAATAAAATTCAGGCGACCGCCCTTACTATAGCGATGCTTTCATTTGCAGGCATACCCCTTACCGCAGGGTTCATGGCTAAGTTTTTTGTGATTAATGTCGCTATTCAGGGGTCCCATTGGTTTTTGTTGAGTGCGCTGGTTATCGGTAGTGCTATCGGTATTTATTATTATCTGAGAATTATTTTTTCTATGAGCAAGACGTCTGGCAATGATATCGGGTTTAGGGATCGCTCTGGAGATATAACAGCACTATTGCTAACGGTATTGATTTTAATGCTGGGTAGTTGGCCGCAACCATTTATCGCTTTTGCCGGCGGGCTCTAGTGAAACCAAAAAGGTAGGGAGAATATTATGCCTTTACGTTCAGTTGATTTGTGTGATTATCTACTATCCAATCCGGTGACGATCCGGCCAGATGAAAATATATTTCATGCCATTGATGTTATTATTAAAAATAAGATCTCTGGTGTCTGTGTGGTTGATAATAATGGACATCTAGTGGGAGTCTTATCTGAGCTTGACTGTATGCGAGCTGTCCTTGGTGCAACCTATAACGACGGCTGTAGATCCGGAGGAAGCGGCTATGGTAGTGTTGTTGAGTTTATGACCACAAATATCGATTCTTGTGAGCTGCATGCGGATATAGTAGATGTGGCCGCTGACATGCTCAGCAAAGGCCATCGCCGTCGACCAGTATTGGATAATGGTAAGCTGGTTGGACAAATTACTTGTCGTAGATTATTGGCAGCGGTAAGCAAGTTCGCTTGTCCGGAAAACGAACTTTATACATAATTTTTAGCTTTCTGCTTGGTTATTGCAGAGTCGTTTTAAAAAATTATTCCCAAAATTTCCATTTAATTTTTTTGTTAAGGCTGTCTGTCTCTAATAAATTTTCTGGTAAATCTTCCTCATAAGGGATACATGGCCGCCCGCTTGATTTTTTTATCGCACAAGCTTTTACCGGTAACTTTTTTTCATCAATGAATGACTCTACTGCTATCTGTGGACTGCTTTGCGGGTTGGATAAGCAATACCCATCTAGCCAGCCTGTGATAACTTTTGGATCTGCGCTGTGTAAAACCCCTTCAGGATGTTTTCCTGTATATTCATACTTATTGTAGGCCGACAAAAATCCTTCTAACCAGTAAAGAGTAGCTTGTTCGGACTGATTCTGGCGAACACTGTCCCATTGCTCGCAATTTTTGGCGATAGGGCTCATAGGTTGGGCATGCAGCTGAGATAATGGTAGTAAAATCAATAATAGAAAAAATCTCATACTCAGTTCCTTAATTTTTTATATTAACTTGGATTAACCTAAAAATAAGTCTAGCACCACGCGGATTTGATCATATTTTTTCTTCTGGAATGGCATTTAGCATAGCTTTAAAATAAGCGTCAGGTATTTTAATTTGGTCGTTTCTGTTTCCAGATATAGTGATGTTTAGGCCAGAGACGGAACCGTCAAAGAAGTAGAGAAAGTTTAAAGGTATAGCCAGCTTTTCTTCATATTGGCATATAGCGATAGAACAATTTCCGCCTGTTTTCGATAGGACTTGCAGCGGCAATTTCGCCTCATCTTGAGCGTTCACAGCGCTTTCATAAGATCTAAAATTCTTACTATTATACCGAGCATTTATATAAATTGTGTAATGGTCCGCGCCCTCTAAATCAACAATACGCATTAGATAGATGTCTGAAAAATTTTTAGATAGAAATTGATTGGAAGTTGAAAAATTTGGTCCATAGGTTATCTCACCGTGCGCTGCATCTTGACGAATTTCTATATGGTTACCTATGCTTTCAGCTGAGCGCCAATCAATAGAGGGCTTGGTCGCTGCTTCAGCTAAAATTTGACATACGAATACAGTGGATGAAATAAGAATAAGAATATGAAAAAAGGTCTTCATTTACTAGATCTCCTTATTTTTAGTGTTTAAAGACTGTTAAATGTATCGCTTTTAGGCCTCTCATCGCAAGCTAAAGGCGTTTGTGGCGATTCTTATTACGACATGTTAATTTTAGAGGTTCAACATTAAGGATTTTTAAAAAAAAAACAAGGTATCTAAATTAAATTTATAACTTAAAACCAACAATTACCAATTGATATGAGATTTAAACTCTCTTGGCGTTTGATAAATATGGGAGATTTTAAGTTCTTGGTCTCATTGTTTTGGGGTTAATCATTCTTGATCCTGTGCTAACATAAATGATCTTTTTCTAAACAGTTTTCTGATCGGTTCCATATGTCACAGAATACACCAGTCAACGAAAAATATATTATAAGAACTTTTCCTGTTGGAGTTTTGCAGTGTAATTGCACTATTGTCGGCGATCCAGTTAGTCAGCTGGCTTTAGTTGTAGACCCCGGAGGCGATGCGCGAGTTATTCTCGAACTATTGACTGACTTGAACTTAAAAGTAGTCGCTATTATTCATACGCATGCACATTTCGATCACATACTTGCTGCAGGTGAGATCAAAGAGGCTACAGGAGCCTCTATTTATCTCCATGAGGGTGATTTTCCTCTTTGGAAAGGTTTGGAGCAGCAGTGTTCGATGTTCGGCTTTCCTAGTGACGTCAAGCTACCAGATCCTGATTTTTACCTTAACGATGATCATGATCTTGGTTGTTGTGGAGGAGTTGCTATACACACCCCTGGACATACACCTGGATCAACTAGTTTTTGGTTTGAAAGAAGCAATCTGTTGATTGCTGGCGATACTCTGTTTAAGGGTGCGGTGGGCCGCACAGATTTTCCTGGAGGTAATTTTGAGCAGATCACAGCTTCTATACGTGAGCGCATCTATACGCTGAATGAAGACGCTATTGTTATTGCTGGACATGGCCCACCCACAACAATAAGGGATGAAAAGCATGGTAATAAATTTGTTAGACCCTAGTCTATTGTCTGCTGAAATCATTGATTTGACAGCAGGTGATCTGTAAAAATAAGCGCCAAAAATGGAGCGATAGCATGAAAGAGCAGATTTTGATAATGTTGGATTTGCAAGATGCCATGAACAGAAAGGTGAATGATGATTGGGTGAATCAAGAGTTCTCCTGGTATCGTGCAATTTGGGTTGAATGCGCAGAACTAATGGATCATTACGGTTGGAAGTGGTGGAAGAAACAAACGCCAGATGCCGAACAGGTAAAGCTAGAGCTCGTTGATATTTGGCATTTCGGTTTAAGCATACTACTACTTGAGTCTAGCAGTAGGGAGGATATCTCTTCCAATATAGCTAAACAGCTATTGAGTTCAAAACCATCCGGAGATTTTCGTGATGACCTTGAGAGCTTTACTTTTGCTACACTTCAAAGTAAAAGTTTTGATATTGCTGGATTCTCATCTCTGATGACCGGTATTGGGCTAACTTTTGATGAGCTATATGTCAGCTATGTTGGAAAGAATGTGTTAAATTTTTTCCGACAAGATAATGGCTATCAGGATGGAAGCTATCGAAAAGTATGGTCTGGAAAAGAAGACAATGAGCATCTAGTAGAGCTAATAGGGGAAATGGATAAAAGCAGCAAAAATTTCAAGGATAACCTATATCTGGCGCTTGAGAATCGGTACTCCGAGAGTGGACGCTAAATTCATGAATATTGATGTTGCACTAGATCAAAATATATTAGAGTTGCGTAAAGATCGCCCTGAGCTCAATAAGCTACATAAGCGCTTGCGCCGCAATATTGGCAATGCCATTTCAGATTACAATATGATTGAAGATGGCGACAAAATTATGGTTTGCCTATCTGGAGGCAAAGATTCCTATTGCATGCTAGACCTACTGTTGCATCTCCAGAAAACTGCCCCCATAAATTTTGAAATCATTGTAGTCAATTTAGACCAGAAGCAACCTGGATTTCCAGAAAAAGTCCTACCTGCTTATTTAACCAAACTTGGTGTTCCTTTTCATATTCTTGAAAAAGATACCTATAGCGTCGTCGTTGACCTTGTCCCTGAGGGCAAAACATATTGTGGTCTCTGCTCTCGCTTAAGAAGGGGTACTCTTTATGGTTTTGCACAGGAAATTGGGGCAACTAAAATTGCTTTAGGTCACCATCGCGATGATATTATCGAAACACTTTTTTTGAATATGTTTTATGGTGGAAAATTGAAGACAATGCCACCCAAACTTTTAAGTGACGACAAGAAAAATATTGTGATTCGCCCGCTAGCCTATTGCAAAGAAAGTGATTTGGAGAGATATGCTGAAAAAATGCAGTTTCCTATTATCCCTTGCAACTTATGCGGTTCGCAGGATAATCTGCAGCGACAAGTTATTAAAGAGATGCTTCAGGACTGGGAGAAAAAAAATCCCGGACGATTGGAGAGTATTTTTTCTGCCACAAAGAGTGTGGCACCCTCACAACTTGCAGATATTGGATTGTTTGACTTCAAAAGCTTAAAGATTGAGAGGGAGGAACGTATTGGCGCGATTAATGTTGTATAGGCTGCTTTCTTTTTTAGTGCTGGCATGTTGATTCTATAATTTTTTTAAATGAGTGTTCTAATACACGATTCGGTTACACATATATGACTTATCAGGTCCTGGCTCGCAAATGGCGACCACGTATTTTTAGTGAAATGGCTGGGCAGGAGCATGTGCTCCGCACTCTCATCAATGCGCTTGACCAGGATCGACTGCATCATGCGTATTTGTTTACAGGGACTCGCGGTGTTGGTAAGACAACTATCGCTAGAATTCTTGCGAAATGCCTTAATTGTGAACAAGGAGTAAGCTCATCCCCTTGTGAGACCTGCAGCGCTTGTATTTCAATAGCTGAAGGACGTTTTCTTGATTTGATAGAAGTTGATGCGGCATCAAGAACAAAGGTTGATGATACCCGCGAGCTTTTAGAGAATGTTCAGTACGCTCCATCTGTTGGGCGATTTAAAGTGTACTTGATAGACGAGGTGCATATGCTCTCTACGCATAGCTTTAATGCTTTGCTAAAGACGCTAGAAGAGCCGCCAGCCCATGTGAAGTTCTTGTTTGCTACCACTGATCCGCAAAAGTTGCCTGTCACTATTTTGTCGCGTTGCCTGCAGTTTAATCTTAAGAATATTAGCCCCGAGATTATTGTTGAGCACCTAAAGTATATTTTAGGCAAAGAAAAGATTATTTTTGAGGAGCCAGGACTCTGGTCGCTAGCTAGAGCGGCAGATGGAAGTATGCGGGACGCATTGAGTCTAACCGATCAGGCTATATCCTACGGTGGAGGAAAGCTAACAGAGTTTGATATCTCTAATATGTTGGGCTCTATTGATCTTGCGGTGATTGCAGAAATAACAAGAGGGCTGATACATAGAGATGGACCGGGAATAATGACGTCAATTCAAAAAATGTCAGAACTTGCGCCAGACTACAGTACTGCCTTGGGTGACCTGTTATCTTTACTGCACCGAGTGGCTGTAGCCCAAGCAATCCCTGGTGCTATTGATAACAGGCAAGGAGATAAGGATCTTGTCTTGGAGATTGCTGGTAATCTAAGCTCAGAAGATGTGCAATTATTTTATCAGATCGCTTTGCTAGGACGGCGTGACCTGCCATTGGCTCCAGAGCCGAGAATAGGATTCGAGATGGTTATGCTGCGAATGCTAGCCTTTCATCCTGTTTATGAAAATAAAATTGATCCACCTGTTAAGGTGCAAACAGCTACTGATGAAAGCATAGTCATTGCGAATGACGTTCCCATCGTACCGAAAACTGAGCCAAGGGAGGCGAGCGAGCTAGAAAAAAAGCCTGAAGATGCCAAGATTGATCCTAAGCCTTCTGATTCGAGATCAGGGAGCTTAGGTGCTAATAATGTCGAATCACTGAGGCCTGCTGACACGCTAGCTGATTCTGGGTATGAGAAGAATTCTTCACCGTTGGCCGAACTTGACGTAATGGAACCAAAAACCATTACTGTGGATGTTTCGAGCAAGGTCTTGTTGGAACACGCTTCTGCAGAGACGTGGTTTAAAATTTACGAGGGGTTGACCATAGGAGGCCTCCTGAAAAATATCGCTGCTAATTTAGCGTTGACCGCAGTCCAAGGCGTAGACCTATTTTTTGTGTTAGATGAAAGTCAAAGTGCAATCTATGGCCCTGCTCATGAGGGCCGCCTTGCTGTGGAACTTTCAGTATATTTTGGGACGCCTGTTAATGTTGCAATTGAAGTTGGCGTGGTTGTAACTGAGACTCCTCAATCTCGTCGTGCAAGACTGCAAGAGGAGAAACAGACAGAGGCCACAGAAAATCTTCAGTCTGACCCTAATGTGCGTGATATTATGAATGTTTTCGGTGGCGTGCTACTTAAAAATACAATTAAAGCAATTGATTAATTATACGTTACAAATATATGAATATTAAAAAAATTTTTATACTTAGGGTAATGTAAAAATATCTTTAGAACTTCAGGTATTATTTTAAAAGCTGCATACTTCTCTATGCGCTAGGGTCGATTTTTAATAAAATCAACAAAATTTATGCACTTATGCACTTATGCATTTATGCAGAAAGGGGATTGGCGGATGTTTGGACCAATTATTGATGAGCTTATAGCTAGCCTGCGATGCCTGCCTGGAGTAGGCCCCAAGTCTGCTCAACGAATGGCGCTGTATTTACTCGAAAGACATCGTGATGTCGCATATCGTCTAGCCGCATCACTGGAAGCAGCTGCTGATAAAATTGGTCGCTGTCAATTGTGCCGCACCCTAACAGAAACTAGTACCTGTATTCTTTGCAGCAATTTTCGTCGTGACCCATTACAGCTTTGTGTCGTTGAAACACCTGCAGACCTCTTGGCTATAGAGCACAGCGGCACTTATAGGGGGCGTTACTTTGTTTTGTTAGGTCATCTGTCTCCTATTGATGGCATTGGACCAGAAGAAATCGGAATAGATCATTTGATAGCTAGACTGTCTGAAGAAAATATAACTGAATTAATACTAGCAACCAATTTGACGGTAGAGGGTGAGGCAACCGCTCATTATATCAGCGAAAGAGCCAAGGCTTGTGGAGTTGCAGTTAGCCGTATTGCTCATGGCGTACCTATGGGAGGGGAGCTAGAGTACGTAGATGGCGGCACCTTATCGCACGCATTTAGTAGCCGAAAGAAAATTTAATGGACACCCCTTTAAGTGGTGATCAATTTTTACTACCTACACCTATTCTTGTTAGCAATACTGTGGAATTGCAAGATTGCATTGCCCAACTAACTGACTGTGACGCGATCGCAATAGACACAGAGTTCATGAGGACAGACACATTTTTCCCGATACTAGGCTTGGTCCAGATTTTTAACGGTAAGGATTGCTGGTTGATTGATCCAGTTCCTATACCAAACCTTTCCCCTCTTGCCGATTTATTGACAAATAAAGAGATTGTTAAGGTTTTTCATTCATGTTCTGAGGATATTGAAGTATTAAAGCATGTGTTGAATTGCATCCCAAGGCCATTGTTTGATACACAGATTGCTGCTGCATTTGCTGGCTATGGTTTTTCTAAAGGATACGCTGCTATCGTTGAGGCTATACTAGGTATTCATGTTGAAAAAAGTGAAACTAGGTCTAACTGGCTTCAGCGTCCCTTAAGTGAGAATCAGCTAGGGTATGCCGCTTTAGATGTGATTCATTTGCTGCCAGTTTACAGGCAATTATGTGAGGTTCTCGTGCAATTGGACCGCAAGCTATGGGTTGATGAGGATATGAGGTCGCTAGTAAAAAATGCCTCTGATAAAGAAGATTTGAGTCTATATTTCCAAAAAGTTAAGGGCGCTTGGCAGTTTTCACCCCAAGATCTTTCTGCGCTTCAAGTGCTCTGTGAGTGGCGAGAAGCTGAAGCCAGAAATAGAAATAGGCCACGAGGTCGCATAGTTGACGATAAAACCCTTCTTGATATTGTGCTTAAAAAGCCTGAATCAAAATTAGATTTATCTTCAATGGAGGGAATGCATCCTGGTTTGATCCGGCGCTATGCTGAAAAATTATTAGATTTGTTGAGTGACGGGCTAGCCAAGCCAGAAAGAGAATATCCCGGGATACTACCAGAGCCATTGCCTAGAAATTCTAGGGAAATGGTCAAGAAATTGAAGCAGGTTGTGAGCACTCAGGCTGAACTGCTGAACCTTGCCCCAGAGGTATTAGCAAGAAAACGAGATATTGAATTTTTAGTTCAAAGTATTATGAAAAAAGAGGCTTGTTTGCCCAAAAATATTGCCTTTGGATGGCGTGCTGGTGTGATAGGAAAGTCATTGCTAGATGCCGCTAACGCAGCAGTTTGATTAAATTTCTTGTTAAATTAATAAACTTTTAGTGAGACCCCTTGTGCAAAAAATTTGTAGTATATACAGAAGCCCAAAAGAAGAGGGTATGTATTTATATGTAGATAAAAAGAATGAGTTAAAATCTGTTCCTGGGGAACTTTTAAAAAGGTTTGGGAAGCCGGAATTAGCTATGACGCTCTTAGTTACTCCGGAAAAAAAACTGGCTCGTGTTGATGCAGGGCGCGTTTTAGAGATGATTGAAGAGAATGGGTTCTACCTGCAAATGCCGCCAACTCCTGCATATGATATGCAGTGGCTGCGAGACAAGAATAGTAAATTATGAGCGCATCTTTATAGGTGTTTTGTGGATAGGGTTGCCGGGAATAGTAAAGTGAATCAGCCGTCATGGACATATAAGCCTTTGAGTCAGATGTCCCCCAAAGAATGGGAGTTGATTTGTGACGGCTGTGGTAAGTGCTGCCTACATAAGCTAGAGGACGATGACACGGGGGCGATTTTTGATACGAACGTAGCCTGCTACCTTTTAGATGAAACGAGCTGCCAGTGTGGCGACTATCAAAATAGACTCACGCTGGCTCCCAATTGTTTTAAACTAACCCCTCAGAATATGGCGGGGCAGAGCTGGCTGCCTAGTACTTGCGCCTATCGTTTGTTGTATGAAGGCAGCCCTTTGCCTAGATGGCATCACTTGGTTTCTGGCAATACTAAGTCTGTTCATTCTTCCGGTATATCTGCTCAAGGAAAAATAATTTCAGAACATGATGTGTGCCAGGATGAAATGGAAGATCATATTGTCCAATGGGTAAGTTAGCTGTGCTTTACTATTAGACTAAAGAGTATTGATGAATGTTTGGGGAAATGATTAAATTTTTGGAAGTCAAATTTATGCATTGTTAGATTTGCTTTTTTATCAGCAAGTAATGCGGAGTATATATGTATTCAGTGGAAAATTATTACTGGGGGCTACTTGGTTATTATCTTGGATCTTTGATGGTCATGTCTTTTTTCTTTCGATTTAGAGAAATAGTCCCTAGCGGGCATTTTCGAAATCTTTTGTTGATCTTTATTGCCGCGGTGCTATTTGTCCCAATATATGTTGAGTCTGGAAGTTATTTTTTGGCACCCGCTTGGTTTGCGAGTCTTATTGAAGGGGTGTCGGGAAAGACAGGACAGTCTTATTTTCGAGGGACGTTCACTATCTTTATTTGGTATTTTTTAGCCTTATTTTCATATATTTTATATTGTAGATCTAGACCAAAAAAGCTTTCAAACCGTCGAAATTAGACTATATTTAAATGACTCTGATGGGTGATTAGTAAGAGAAGGATGGCAGGTAAATATTTACAGGAAAGAAGTGATGGAAGCAGATAGATCAATCAAATCTGTAAATGAAGCTGTTTGTAAGGCTAGGTTGGATTATTCTTTTCCTGATTCCTTGGAGTCGTCACCACTTAAATCATTACTTGATGTTTTAGAGCAAGCTGTCGCTCGATTTCCCAAGCAGCCAGCTGTTACCTCGCTAGGAAACACTCTTAACTATAAAGAGCTAGACACTCTTTCAACGACATTTGCTATTCACCTAAAGCAATCTACAAGTTTTCAAGCTGGCGATCGAATAGCTATTCAGATGCCCAGCTTATCTCAATATCTAGTGGTAGCATATGGGGCGTTTAAAGCTGGCCTAGTGGTGGTAAATATTAATCCACTTTACACGGAGGTGGAGCTTGAATATCAATTTTCTCATGCTGGTATTAGGGGGGTAGTGGTCTTCGATAAATTTTTACCAGTGATTGAAGCCGTTGCTAAAAAAGTCTTTATAAAGCATATATTTGTTGCAACTCCTTTTGATCTGCATCCCCCGGTAAAGCGTGAGGTGATGACGATTATTCTTAAGCTGTTAGGGAGGTCTGTGCCTTTTGGCAAAGCAACACCGTTGCGTCAAGCGCTTTCTGGTAGTATTGATGACAATTTTATTCCTGCTACATTAAATCCTGATGATATGGCTTTACTGCAATACACAGGAGGCACAACAGGCGTGTCGAAACCTGCAATAATTAGTCATGGAAATCTTATTAGTGTGGCTCGTCAAGGATGGGTGGCTCTTGAGCACTCGGGCGCTAAAATGGGCGTTGAGCGTATTGTTTCTCCTTTGCCACTTTATCATATTTATGCCTTTGCACTGGTTCTCACTATTGGAATTTATATGGGTTCCCATACACTGTTGATACCCAACCCTAAGGATATTCATGGCTTTGTATCACTATTAAGAAAGTGGCCCGCCACAATGTTTTCTGGGTTAAATACGTTGTTTGTTGCCTTGATGGAGCATCAAGATTTCAAGAAAATAAATTTTTCTGCTCTGAAAATTACCTTATCCGGCGGTGCTGCGTTGGTTGCTGCCCCAGCTGAAGCATGGAAATCCATGACCGGTTGCGAGATCAGCGATGCTTATGGTTTAACAGAGGCTTCTCCAATTGTTTCTTTTTGTCCTAAGCATTCTGGAAAAATTGGCTCAGTCGGAATAGCCATGCCAGAGACAGAATTACGTATTGCTGATTCTAGCGGAAAACCTTTAGGCGTTGGCGAGCATGGCGAAATTTGGGTTAAAGGCCCACAGGTAATGCAAGGGTATCTGAATTTTCCCGAAGAGACAGTAAAGACACTCACGGAAGATGGGTGGTTAAAAACAGGGGATATAGGCTCTGTTGATACCGATGGTTTTCTTTATGTTCATGACCGACAAAAGGACATGATTATTGTTTCTGGATTCAATGTGTATCCAAATGAAATTGAAAATGTGATTTCTCATCATCCAGATGTCACCTATTGTGCTGTTATAGGTGTGCCTGACGACGATTCCGGCGAAGCCGTAAAGTTATTCTTGGTGAGCTCTAATTCCAACTTAACAGAAGAAGAGGTGCGGTCTTTTTATGCCAACCAGTTAGCTCGATATAAATGGCCAAGAGATATAGTGTTCAGGGATGAATTACCTTTGTCGAATATAGGTAAAGTGTTGCGTCGAGAACTACGAGATAATTAAGTGATGGGTAATGAAATTGACACAAAATGAAATAATTCTGTGGCGAAAAAAAATCGCTGTCAGCCTAAGTGTCGATCGCTATTCATTAGGCCAAGTACTGGCAAGAATTGGCCATTGCGCTGAGACGGGTCAAGCTGTTGATGTTGAGTTAAAGCGCTTTATCAAAAAGTTGAATCATTCCTGCGAACAGCGTAGTTTGCGCTATGCTAGCATCCCTACGATTAAATACCCCGAAGATTTACCTATTGCTGAGCGTCGTGATGAGATCAAAGAAGCGATTTTGAGTAACCAGGTTGTTATTATTGCTGGAGAAACGGGCTCAGGAAAAACAACACAGTTACCTAAAATCTGTTTAGATCTGGGTCGTGGCGCGACAGGCCTTATAGGGCATACCCAGCCAAGGCGAATCGCTGCCAGAACCGTTGCTAGCCGTATTGCCGAGGAGCTTGGGCAGCCCCTTGGCGAAACTGTGGGATACCAAGTTCGTTTTAATGAAACAAGCAGTGAAAATACACTAGTTAAGTTAATGACGGATGGTATATTACTGGCTGAAATTCAACACGATCGTTATTTTAGCAAATATGACACCATCATCATCGATGAGGCCCATGAAAGGAGTCTGAATATTGATTTCCTACTCGGTTATCTGAAGACTATTCTTCCCAAGAGGCCTGACTTAAAACTGATTATTACCTCTGCAACTATAGATCTAGAGAAGTTTTCTCAGCACTTTAACGACGCGCCAATTATTGAGGTATCTGGACGCACATATCCAGTTGATCTCGAATATATCCCAGTATTAAAGGATCGAGATTTAGGGCAGTCCATACTGGACGCGGTGGAGCATATTTTAGCGCTTCCTGAGCGTGGGGATATATTGGTTTTTCATAGCGGAGAAAGAGAGATACGTGAAACAGCAAGTGTATTACGGAAGGCGCAACTCCCCCACCTCGATGTTGTGCCTCTATATGCGCGATTAAGTCTGTCGGAGCAAACTAAGGTCTTTTCGCCTCACAAAGGCATCAGGATCGTTCTTGCGACCAATGTTGCGGAAACCTCCCTAACAGTCCCAGGAATACGTTACGTTATCGATCCAGGTACAGCCAGGATTAGTCGTTACAGCTATCGAACAAAAGTACAACGATTGCCTATCGAGCCTATCTCTCAAGCAAGCGCCAATCAACGCAAAGGTCGTTGTGGGCGAACAAGCAACGGAACATGTTTTCGATTGTATAGCGAAGAGGATTTTAATGGCCGCCCCTCATTCACTGATCCAGAAATTATTCGTACCAATTTGGCCTCAGTTATTTTAAAGATGCTGAATTTGAAAATAGGGGATATCCGAGATTTTTCATTTTTAGAGTCTCCCGATAATCGTTTAATAAATGATGGATATAGCTTGCTGCAGGAATTGCAGGCCGTAACTAAACAGTCTGGATTAACTGAGATAGGTCGAAAATTATGCAGAATCCCGACAGACCCCAAATTAGGAAGAATGCTCCTAGCTGCAGAGGATGAAGGGGCCCTTAAAGAAGTTCTAATTATCATTTCAGCATTGAGTGTTCAGGATCCTCGGGATAGACCGCCAGATAGCCAGGAGGCTGCAGATCTAAAGCACCGACAGTGGAAAGATAAGGAGTCTGATTTCAGCACTTTAGTTAATTTATGGAGACACTTTGAGGAGCAACGACAAGACTTAAGCAGGAATCAATTTGATAGGTATTGCCGTCAAAATTTTGTTTCTCCTCTAAGAATGCGTGAATGGCGAGAGTTGCACCATCAGCTTCATGGCATATGTCGTGAGCTAAAAATAAAAGAAAATCCTCAGCCTGCAGGTTATGAAGCTATCCATAGATCCTTGCTGCACGGATTGTTGGGTCAAATTGGTTGCCGACGAACAGCTGTTGACAGTGAAGGTGCAGAAAAAAAACAGGAAAAAATTAGCAAAGAATTTACTGGCACAAGAAATCGTAAGTTTTATGTGTTTCCTGGCTCATCTGTTAGCAAAGCTCCACCTCCATGGTTGATGTCTGCAGAGATGATTGAGACCTCAAGGCTGTTTAGTCATCATAATGCAAAAATAGACCCAAGCTGGCTGCCTACCCTGGCTGCTCATCTGGTCAAAAAAACCTATAGTGAACCACATTACAGTGTCCGCAATGGCCAGGTGATGGCTTACGAAAAACAGACACTTTACGGCTTACTGATAGTAGACAAAAAACGCTGTGCTTACGGGAAGATCAATCCAGTAATTTCACGAGAAATATTTATTCGTGCTGCCTTGGTGGAAGGTGGATACCGGGGGAAAGGGAAATTTTTTGACCACAATCTTAAACTTCAAGATAGCCTGCTGAATATTGAGTCTAGGACTCGCCGCAGGGATATATTGGTGGATGATTCGGTCATATTTGATTTTTACGACCGCTTAATTCCTGAAGATATAGTGACTTTGTCTGGATTTGAGGCTTGGCGCAAAATAAAAGAGCAGGCGCTGAAAGGTGGTGCCTTAAAGTTCCTGCATATGAGTGCCGATTTGTTGAGCCAAGACAATCATTGTCACCCCGATATTTCTGAATTTCCAGACACTATCGAGTGGGATGGCGTCTCATACCTCGTGTCCTATCATTTTGAACCTGGGCACGTTAAAGATGGGGTGACTGTTACAGTGCCAATCGGTGTATTGCATCAAGTACCGATGCATCTTTTTGAGTGGCTTGTGCCTGGAATGCTCCGTGATAAATGCATCGCTCTTGTTAGAGGCCTGTCTAAGCCTATTCGTAGAAATTTTGTGCCTGTTCCTGATTATGTAGATAAAGCTCTGGAGTCGTTGAAGCCCTCAAATGTGAAGTTGACCGAGGCATTAGGCATTCACCTTAAATTACAGGCTGGAATCGATATACAAACTGACGATTGGAATCAGGCGTTTTTAGATAATATTTATCGTATCAATTTTGAACTAATCGATGAGTCTTCTTGCGTCCTTGCCATGAGCAAAGATTTAGTAGGCTTGAAAACGCAGTATCGAGAGAAAATATCTGACACACTCGCTCGAGCGACAACCGATACGATTGAAAAAAAAGATCTAAAGGATTGGGAGTTTGAGGACTTGCCGGAGGTGTATTTGATCCTTCAAAAAGGGCTCACCATTCGCGCCTATCCTGCGTTGGTTGTTGAAGAGAATGTAATCAATTTAACCTTACTCGATAATCAAGAGTTAGCGACAAATAGGACATTGTATGGGTTGACTCGGTTACACCAAGCTATAGATTTGGCCTCAGTGAGATATCTTAAAAAAGGCTTATTGAATGGAATGGATCTTCAGTTAAAGTTGGCTGGGCTTGGGGGAAAAGAGGGATTGATTCAGCAAATAATAGATAAAGCCTATTTTTTAAGTTTTCTTGAAGGTCAGGTAATACCCAGGAATAAATCTGATTTTGAATCCAGGCATGCAGAAGGAAAAAATAAGGTTGTTTCAGCAGCTAATGAACTCGATGCGATGGTGTCGCCTTGGACTTCTTTAATTGCTGATATTCGACGAGAGATGAAGAAGCATAAATTGTCTTATATGGAAACTGTTCAAGATATTGATCAGCAGCTCAATATGCTTTTTTGTGATAGATTTTTGTTTCAGACGCCAATGAAGCTGCTACAACAATATCATCGATACCTAAAGTCGATCCTTTGTCGTTTAGAGAAATTGCATCAGAATACAAATAAAGAGCAAAGCCAGATACTAGAGATACAGGACTTAGAGAACCGCTTGATAGAGCAAAATAAATTAATGGGAGAATCATCCTTAGCTACTATAGCTGAGTTTTGGGAGCATCGCCTTTTACTTCAAGAATATCGTGTATCTATTTTTTCTCAAGCCTTAAGGACTGTTGTTCCTGTTTCAAGAAAGCGAATTAATCTTCATTGGAAAAAATTACAAAATCTGATTTAAAGATTTTTTAAGACATGCACTGCTATTGATACAAAAAAAAGCGACTCAAAAGAGTCGCTTTTTCCTCTGTGGGAGCCTTTATTAACTAGAACTTAGTTTTTAAATCAACCTGAAGGCGCTCGTAGTCGTATTGCGTTCCACGCGACTCTTTTCCGTACTCAGTGTCGAAGTAAGTAAGAGCTAATGAGGTATTTTTACTTAAGCCTAAAGCAGCGCTTAACTTAGAGCCTTTGGTGTCGGTTCCACCGCCACCAAAATCTGAATCAGTGTGCCCACCAAAGGTTGCGTCTTGCTCGAGATCTTGGTGAGCGTAACCGAATGCGAAACCACCTTTCTTCTTGGCACTACCAACTTTGACACCATAAACGAAACCAGTATCTTCTTTGGGATCAGAAATACCAGTTATGTCAGAATCACCGTCATTCTTGATATAATCAGCATAAAAGGTCGACTTTTGACCTGCGATTTTAGTTTTGACTTCTGCAAAAACTTGTTGTATTTCGTAATTATAAGCATAAGTCGTTCCGTTCTTGCTGTTACCGAACTGATCTGTCATTACATCAGCGAGCTCTGAACCTGAAAGTGGTATGTTGTAGTAACCTAAACCTACAGTAACCTTAGTATTCTTGTCGACTTTAAATTTATAGCCAACCTGTGCACCATAAGTTTCAATGATATCATTATTGCCGCTAGAGCCATCATCACTATTCAAGAAATTATAGCCCAACGTTGCAAAGACATTATTGTTTTTATACTTTATATGTGCACCCTCTGGCCTTAAATCACCATCGAAAATTAACCCACTTTTTCCTGGCTTAAAATAAGGTACTTTCGTTTTACCAGCAGTCAAAGTCATATTGTCATAAAATTTCCAAGAAATATAACCTTGGTCAAGTACAATACCCTTATCTGAGTTACCTCCATTAAAAGTTGAGTTAGAAGACACGGGGTCTCCACCATTAGTACCCGTGGCTAGGGCAAATCCTGCCTTTACGTCTTCGGATACTTGTGCGGTCACACCAAGGCGGGCACGTATACGCGAACGGTTGCGATCGTCAGCTCCTGCTGCTGCAAGTTTACGATCATCTTCTATGGTTTCATAACGATAGCGCATGTCACCTTTGATTTTTATTTTTTCTGCCCAGGCCAACTTCTTCTTACTCTTGCCTAGGGTCGCAGTGTATGTGTCCATGTTGTCAAGGCGTTTAGACAGCTGAGCCATCTGTGCTTTTAATTCTGCAATAGAGTCTTCGTTGTGAATACTGCTACTGGCCATAGTAAAAGGGCTGAGGATTAATGTTGCAACAACTAAGAAAAATGCAATATATTTCATTTTATGAAACTCCAATCTTTTTTATGTGTCAAGAGTAAATTTTTTAGCTTACTTTTAGTCGGTTTAAAGTTTGAACAAAATTACAACTAACAAAATTACAACTAAAGTGTTTCTTCTGTACAAACTATGTCGCCTATTGTCGCGGATATATATTTCATTTTTATGACTAGTTGAGATTTAAGAATAATTTTATTTTTTTATGGAACTTTTTTTATATAATAGAAATGAAATGCATTTTTAGTGGATCAAGAGAGGTATTTTGAGCTGTTCTGTTATAGAGTAGAACATATAATTGTTCTTCCGGTATACCTGAAAAAAACGAAGGTGTAGAATTAGCAAAATATATACCAGCAAGCCAATTTTTATAGCTATAAATAATAATAATTTTTGATTAATACTGAGGATTATAGAATGAAGCACACAGCGCTATTGTTAGCCGGAGTCTTGTTATCAGGGCAAGTATTTAGTGGCGGTGACCCTGAGTCATCTAATGAAAGTACAGCTCCTGCATTATCTTATGAAAACTCAAGTAATAGCTCTAGCTATCAATCTGAAGCTCTTGATCAAAAACTTAACTTGGATTACTCGATCTACGATCCATGGGAAGGATTTAACAGAAAGATCTTTGCCTTTAATGACACGATTGATACCTATGCGTTTAAACCCCTAGCTAAAGGGTATCGGTTTGTTACACCTGATGTTGTGGAGGAGGGGCTTTCCCGCGTATTCTCTAACTTGGGCGAGCTCGTCAATATTGCCAATGATTTGATGCAGGGTAAATTTAAGCAAGCCACCAATGATACTGGCCGATTCCTTATTAACAGTACTGTTGGCCTAGGTGGATTTTTTGATGTAGCAGATAATCTTGGGTTGCCAAAAAATGAAGGCGAAGATTTTGGTCAGACCTTAGGTTTTTACGGTGTTAAAGAAGGCCCATATTTAATGCTGCCTATTTTTGGTCCCAGCACACTTCGTGATGCTCCATCAAGAGTGATTGATCAGCTGCTCAACCCAATTTCTGAAATAGACGATATACCTGCTCGTAACGCCATATATGGTTCAGATGGGCTGACGACTCGAGCTGAATTGCTGAAAGCGGAAGCACTTTTTAAGGGTGACAAGTATGCATTTTATCGTGATATTTATCTTCAGCGCCGTCAATATTTAGTTGATGACGGAAAGGTAGAGGATGATTTTTAGTTCACTATTTAGTGACATGCAAGTTTTCTAGCTCGAAATCAGTCCGCTATTAACTTTATATGCCTGAGTACTCGGATAACCTATGTCAATTAAAGGCGACCTCTTTATTGTATCCGACAGTTTGGATAACTGTCGGATTTTAGAAGAGGATTTGGTTGATACGGACTGGCAGGTAACTCAATTCGAAGACATCTCTGAAGCCATAGCTGCTATTAAAACAAAACGACCTGCTGTAGTAGCTTTAGATTTGCCATTGGACTTAATGCAAGATAAGTTTTTTGCCCTACTAAGCTTAGACTCAGCGACTGCTTATATAGTTATTTTGCCTGAGGTTAATCCCCGTGAAGTTGCAAAATTTTTCCATCAAAATGCCTCTGATGTCCTAATTAAACCTTTTGCTGAAAATCGTTTTCAGGAAGCAATAGAGCGCGCTTCTGAATTTAAAAGCTTGATCCGTCAAAATCTAGAATATCGTCAGCAGTTAGAGCAAGCTAATCGTGAATTAAATGATAGTTTGCATCTTCTTGAGTTGGATCAAATTGCGGGAAGTCAGATTCAGAACAGCCTGCTACCGCCTACACCACTACAAAAAGATAAGTATGAGATAGCTTACAGGATTTCCCCTTCGTTATATTTGAGTGGCGATTTTGTTGGATATAATATTTTATACGATCGCTATTTGGTTTTTTATGTCGCAGATGTATCAGGACATGGATCATCCTCTGCTTTTCTTACTGTGCTGCTAAAATTCGTATTTAGTCGTCTCTTAAAACGCCATAAAGCAAACAAAGACTTAGATGCTATGTCGATGGCTCCGAAGGGTTTCATTGAACATATTAACAGACAAATTATGGCACTTGATTTGGATAAGCATTTGACTATTTTTGCCGGATCCCTGGATATGCAAAAAAATATTCTTCGTTATTCGGTAGCGTCACACATGCCTATGCCAGTGCTTATTTCTAATGGTGGTATTCAGACTCTAAAGGGGAGAGGCAAACCTGTCGGGATCTTCAGTAAGTGTAGCTGGGAAGTTCAGGAGATAGAATTACCTGATAAGTTTTTGTTAGCTTTGGTTTCAGACGGTGTTCTTGAGCTCTTGCCTGGTAAATCACTCAAAGAGAAAGAAAAATTTATTTCTGATTCGGTCTCTCAGTCAGACGAATCTATAGAGGACATTTGCGAAAGGCTAGGTGTCAGTAAAACTAAAAAAGATGCACCAGATGACGTCACTGTCTTAACTTTGCGGAAGGGTGAATAAGGTGGCTCCCGGTAAAATTTTAGTATCACAAGACGGCCGCTCGTATATTATTAGGCTAGTGGGGGATGTGCGAGTCACTTTGTGTGCATCATTAAACAATTATATGGAGGTTATTTTCAAGTCTGAAAAAATTTCCGAAATAATAGTTGATATGGTTGATACCGAAGGAGTGGACAGCACAACTCTCGGTCTTCTTGCTAAGCTGGCCATTTACTCTAATGAGAATTTTAAAATACGACCTATCGTTTTCTGTCCAGATGAAAGTCTTTATGAAACGCTTATGGTTATGGGGCTAGATGATGTGTTTAAAATAGTGCAAAGACTGCGATCAAGGCTCGAGGATTATGAAGAGCTTTCTGTTGAAGACCCATCAGCCGTAGCGGATAGGACCAGACAACAGGTCTTAGACGCGCATCGCTTGCTGTCCTCTTTTAATGAAAAAAATAAACATGAATTTTTAGATTTAATTCAAGCGCTCGAAAAAGGACGGTAATTTTTTATAGCTTAACAGCGCTATTTTTTGGCTTTTTGTTTGGTTTTTATAAAATCTGCATGAGGCACATAAATAAGCTCTGCTATTCGTCGAATAATAGCTTCTTCGTGCTTATCAAGCACCTCATCGGCAAAGGCGATTTGCCAAAGATTTTCAATTAAATCCCTCTTCTTTTTTGCATCAAATTGATCATTGATGAGGCGTGTAAACTGATAGAGTGAGGTAGCCTCATCAACTTCTTCCTTTGCGAGATCTAGAAGCTGATCAATTTCATTCTCTCGCAGATCGAATTGATGATCGAATATCTTTTTAATGGCAAATAGTTCTTTATTTGAAATTTTACGATCAATCACCATCACTTCTACCATGAGTGCCGCCGCAGCTAGGTGTTGTTGGTGTTGCTCATCACCCATAGGGTCAATGATTTTAGTGGTAAAAAATTGCCGAATGTTATTGATCAATGGAAGGACTCCTTAAATTTATTGTGGCATGACATGATTTAGTGCTTCAAAAAGAATATCAATACCAGCATTGGGGTAATGGGCATTCTCGCTAATGTGCTGTCTGAATTTACGACCCCCGGGAACTCCCTTATATAATCCAAGGAGATGTCGAGTCATATGACTCAATTTAACTCCTGATGATAGTTCATTTTCGAGGGTTTGAGCGAACTGTCTGATGACTTCTTTTCGTGTAATTTGAGGTCTTTTGCTTTGGTATATCTTCTGATCAACGTCAGACAACAAGTAAGGATTTTGATAAGCTTCTCGCCCCATCATCACTCCATCAACATGTCTTAGTATATCCAAGGCATGCTCTAAAGTTTTTATTCCTCCATTGAGAATGACTTCAAGGTCTGGGAAATCACGCTTGAGTTGATATACGTATTCATAATTTAAGGGAGGAATCTCTCGATTTTCTTTCGGGCTTAGGCCCGTTAACCACGCTTTTCTAGCGTGAATAATAAATGTTTGGCACCCAGCGTCAGCTATTGTACCGACGAAGTCTGATAGAAATTGATAACTTTCATCATCATCGATACCAATTCTATGTTTAATAGTAATTGGAGTGTCAGAGGTTTCTTTCATGGCTTTAAAGCACTTGGCGACCAATGGGGCATCTTTCATGAGCGCGGCACCAAAGTTGCCTGACTGAACTCGATCACTAGGACAGCCACAATTGAGGTTAACCTCATCGTATCCGTAGTCATTAGCAAGCTTGACGCTTTGAGATAAAGCCTCTGGGTCGCTCCCTCCTAGCTGTAGAGCAATTGGGTGTTCCGCCTTGTCATAATGCAAATGACGTCTAGTATCTCCGTATATCAGCGCACCAGTTGTGATCATCTCTGTATAAAGCACGGCATGCTTGCTCAGTAAACGATGGAAAAGACGACAGTAACGATCGGTAAAATCCATCATGGGGGCAACAGAAAAACGCCTGTTTAGCCGGATTCCTGACGGAGCTTCGATGGCATGCGTGTCATTTGACATTGAGTCTAGCCGTTGGTTTCTGAAAGATGACATTATATCTGGAAATTCCCTCATATGGCTTTAATTACGGGTGCCTGCTGTATGAATTTTAATGATATGAAGAAATCTTATCTTTTATGAGGATAACAAAGTGATTGAACAAATAAAAAAAGTATAATGGGTATCAGTATATTAACTTTTTATTAGCGGGATACATGATGTCTATTCGTACACGAATTGCTCCATCGCCCACTGGCGATCCGCATGTAGGGACTGCTTACATAGCACTGTTTAACTTATGTTTTGCTCGTAGTTCTGGTGGTGAATTTATTCTCCGCATAGAGGATACTGATCAAACTAGAAGCACGTCTAGCTCAGAGAAAATGATTTTTGATTCCCTTAGATGGCTTGGACTGGATTGGTCAGAAGGCCCTGATATCGGGGGAAAATATGGCCCCTATCGTCAAAGTGAGCGACTAGACATATACCATGATCATGCAATGGATCTCGTTAATAGGGGGCATGCTTTTTATTGCTTTGCCACGCCTGATGAGCTTAGTCTTATGAGACAAGACCAGATGTCTCGCGGCGAAATGCCAAGGTATGATGGAAGAGGTCTCAAGCTGTCTAATTTAGAGATTCAGGAAAAATTAAGCCGAAGTGAACCTTATGTTATTAGACTAAAGGTTCCCGAGGAGGGTGATTGTCAATTTGTTGACCTTTTGAGGGGTAAAATCGTTATCCCCTGGTCTCAGATTGATATGCAAGTCTTACTAAAAGCTGACGGCATGCCCACATATCATTTGGCAAATGTAGTAGATGATCATTTAATGGAAATTAGTCATGTGATACGCGGCGAAGAGTGGATCAATTCAACACCAAAACACTTGCTGCTCTACCGTTATTTTAATTGGGATATGCCTCAATTCTGCCATCTTCCTCTGCTAAGAAACGCAGATAAGAGCAAGCTCAGTAAGCGCAAAAATCCTACCAGTATTAATTTTTACAAAGAGATGGGCTATTTGCCCGAGACAATCTTAAATTACCTCGGAAGGATGGGTTGGTCGATGCCAAACCAGGAAGAGAAATTTACACTGCAACAAATGTTAGATAACTTCGATATTACCCAGGTTCATTTAGGTGGACCTATATTTGATGCGGAAAAATTAGATTGGCTAAATGGATGCTGGATTCGCGAAGAGCTAAGTGATGCTGAGTTTGGTGATCGTGTTGCTGAGTGGGCCTTCAATAAGAATCACCTTTCAAGAATGATCCCTTTAGTCAAAGAAAGGGTTGAGAAGTTTTCTGATGTTGTCCCCATGCTAAGCTTCATGTTTTCTGGCATGCCGATTCTTCAAGAGGCGAGCTTTGAGCATAAAAAACTCGATAATGAGTCCGTGCGTCAGATATTGCAATACAGTAGTTGGCGTTTAGATACAGTAACTGAATGGACGCGAGACAATTTGTATCAAGAGTTAAATCAAATTGCAGTTTCACTTAATCTAAAATTAAAGGATTTTTTATTCCCATTATTCATAGGAGTAGTCGGTGCTCCTTCTGGCCCACCATTATTTGATGCGATGTCTATTTTGGGCCCAGATATTGTGCGTGCTCGGTTAAGAAGTGCCTTGGTTGCCGCTGGAGGCGCGTCCAAGAAACAGCTTAAGCAGTGGGAAAGTGATTACCGTCAACAAGCTAAGTAGTTTGGATAGCGATAGGGTTTTGACTTGACAGTCATATAGGCTATCCCTAAACTTGCGATCCTTTTTATGGGGCCTTAGCTCAGCTGGGAGAGCGCAACACTGGCAGTGTTGAGGTCAGCGGTTCGATCCCGCTAGGCTCCACCATTTATAAAAGTAATAATGCTGCTATAAACGTAAGTGCTGTTAATTTTAGTTTCATTATTTAATTTTCATCACTCGTCTTTTTAGGGTTATTTTTCCAAGGAGTTCTCCATGAAGGTAAATCATCTCTGTAGGAAATTGTGTCTGCCCATAGTGCATATGAACTATAATAATTTTTATACCCTTCTATAAATTCATCTGATTTATTATGTAAAGTTTTACTAAAGAGTTGTTTAAAATCTTCTGGATGTTCTAAAAACTCATTCCAGAGCTCTAGGTCAAATCCATCAAGTTTTATTTCTTCTTTCGCCGCTTTTTCTCCATTTGCAAAAGTCATAGAATTTTCCATAAATTTTTTCATTTTTTAATTTCATTTTTTTATTTAAAAGGTCTAAAAAATTAGTACATAAGCAGGATCCCATGGCTAAACCCCATCTACGAAACTCCACAACCACATCTGACGGCTTTCGGTTTCAAATCTTTTAAGATAATACTCTACCTCTACCTCTAGCTTAGAATACTCTTCTCTATCGCGATCCTGCAAGGCCTCATGCTCGAGCTTGAATCCTTTTATTTGCCAACAATAAAAACTGACTATACAGAGAAGATATAATACTATTCTAAAACACTTCCCCTTAATTACCTGCTTGCTCTTTTTTACAGAATACTCCCGATTGGAAATACTTTTAAAGCACACCATTTTGCATATGGACGAGTACTACAGTAAGTCAAATTAAAAAGGTTTTGTAGGTAACTTTGTAGGTAGTTTTGTAGGTAGATTATTTTTAAAGCTAGACCCCAGCGTCTAAACTACTTTTCAATAATGCCTTATGCGCTTTTTTGGGCGGAAAAAAGGCCGTAGATTAACTATGGCCTTTTGATTGATATTGATTAAGATTTATTTTCTACAGCTATGCAGGATAGCTTCGCTTACCATAACCAGTGTAATGTTGGCGTGGCCTGCCAATTCGATAAGGACTGCTGAGCATTTCATTCCAATGAGCAATCCATCCAATAGTGCGGCCGGTAGCAAAAATTACTGTAAACATCTCTGGAGAGATGCCAATCGCTTTCATAATAATTCCGGAATAAAAATCAACATTGGGATAAAGCTGCTTCTCAACAAAATATGGATCATCTAGCGCTATTTGCTCTAAACGCTTGGCAATTTTTAGTAGAGGATCATTTTCTAGACCAAGCTCGGCTAATACCTCATCACAGCTAACCTTCATAACTCTAGCTCTGGGATCAAAGTTTTTGTAGACCCGGTGCCCAAATCCCATAAGGCGAAATGAATCTTCTTTGTCTTTAGCTCTAAGAATAAAGCTTTCAATATGTTTTTCATCACCAATTTCTTCTAGCATTTCAAGCACTGCTTGGTTTGCGCCGCCATGAGCGGGACCCCAGAGCGCAGCGATACCGCTAGCTATGCATGCATAAGGGTTGGCTCCAGTAGAACCAGAGAGACGGACTGTAGATGTAGAAGCATTCTGCTCATGATCTGCATGGAGCAAAAAAATTAAATCCATCGCTTTTGCTAACACCGGACTAACAGTACTTTCTTTTCCAGCAGTTCCAAACATCATGTTTAAGAAGTTTTCAGCATAATCAAGACGATCATCTGTAGCTACAAAAGGTTGGCCGATAAAATGCCGATGACACATGGCGGCCAAAATAGGCATTTTTGCTACCAACCTGTAGATGGTAAGCATCCGGTCTTCTGCGCTAGTGATGTCGGTATTCGAGTTGTATGTTGCTGACATAGCGGCCACAACTGTACACAGCATTGCCATAGGGTGGGAACCCCTAGGAAATCCTTTGAGGAGTTGCTCGGTTGAGCCATCTATATTTCGGTGCTTTTGTATAGATCTTAAAAAGTTTTCTTTTTCTGAACTTGTTGGAAGCTCTCCATTGATTAAAAGAAAGCAAGTTTCAAGAAAATCTGATTTTTCTGCGAGCTCTTCAATTGGGTAGCCTCGATGAAGAAGAACGCCTTTATTGCCATCAATGAATGTGATTTTTGACTCACAAGCTGCTGTAGCGCCAAAGCCTAGGTCTAGCGTAAAACACCCTGTTTGCGGTATCTTGGCTATATCTATTACGTTATGTCCGATCGTGCTGTTTAAAACTGGTAGCTCTATAGCATCATCTGAATGTTTAGACGACAGATAAAAATTCTTGCTGCTCATTGGGCTCTCCTACGATATTTCAAATCAAGGTCTGCCAGCAACAAAGTGCTTAGCAATAAAAATACAGTGCGAAACTATAGCGCGATCCGCTAATTTGTCAATTTTAGGCGCACATTAATTTCGAATAAATTTTATGAATAACCGGTATTGTGTGGCACATCTTCATTGTAAGAGGGGTGCAATGTACATATAATTGCCAACCAACCGAGTTCGTTAAGATAGCCATTCAGCAACACTTATTGAATTCATTGAGCTTACAAATTTTCTTGCCTGTATTCTGAATTTTCAGACAGGTAATTTTAAGGTATAGATTATTGTGAATAAAAAAAGACCTGTTAACTTAGATATCGGAACAATGCATCTTCCCATTACTGCTTATGTGTCGATTCTTCACAGAATCTCCGGAGTTGTTTTATTTGCCATTGTTGCGCTTTTCCTGTGGATGTTGGATTCAAGCTTATCCTCCGAAGAGGACTTTAACTCACTCAAAGAGTGTATGACTAGCCTAATTCCTCAGATTATTATCTGGCTATCATTAGCCGCTTTAGCTTACCACTTAGTGGCAGGCTTGCGGCATATGGTCATGGACTTTGGTTTTGGTGAAACATTAAAAGGTGGGCAGTTGGGAGCTAAGATAGTTTTAATCCTTTCAGCCTTGCTGATTATTTTGGCGGGAGTTTGGATATGGGTGTAATAACAAATATCACAAGTTTTAGCCGTAATGGCCTATCTGACTGGCTGTTACAGCGTGTTACAGCGGTTATAATTACAGTATATATTTGTTTTGTAACATTTTATTTTTTAGCTCAGCCGAATTTAGATTATGATCAGTGGCGAAATTTGAATGGATTATTTTCAATGAAGGTGCTGAATGTTCTGACAGTGGTGTCTATTGCAATCCATTCTTGGATTGGTCTTTGGGGCGTCCTGACAGATTATGTAACCGTGAGGCTGCTTGGCCCAAAAGCAACATTTTTACGTGTTCTATTTCAGATAGGTATGATCACAATCACGCTGATATACCTTATTTGGGCACTTGACATAGTTTGGGGAATTTAAAGACATGAGCACTAAAATGAAAACTATTTCTTTCGACGGACTTATTATTGGTGGCGGCGGTGCTGGAATGCGTGCGGCCCTACAGTTATCCCAGTCTGGTTACAAAACAGCAGTCATAAGTAAAGTTTTTCCGACTCGTTCACATACAGTCTCTGCTCAGGGTGGTATTACGTGCGCTATTGCTAGCGATGACCCCAATGATGACTGGAGATGGCACATGTATGACACGGTCAAAGGTTCTGACTACATCGGTGATCAGGACGCTATTGAGTATATGTGTTCAGTTGGCCCTCAGGCGGTATTTGAGCTTGATCATATGGGTTTACCATTTTCTCGAACTGAAGAAGGGCGTATTTATCAGCGTCCTTTCGGGGGCCAGTCCAAAGATTTTGGTGCAGGGGGCCAGGCAGCTAGGACCTGTGCTGCTGCAGATCGAACAGGCCATGCTCTTTTGCACACCCTTTATCAAAACAACATTAAAAACGAAACAGTATTTTTTAATGAATGGTATGCGGTTGATTTGGTAAAAAATGATGACAATGCTGTTGTTGGTGTGATTGCTATAGATATAGAGACCGGTGAAACGGTATTTGTTAAGTCAAGCGCGACTGTCATGGCTACTGGTGGAGCTGGCCGTATTTATGCATCTACAACTAATGCTCATATTTGTACTGGTGACGGGATTGGTATGGCTCTTAGGGCAGACTTTCCAGTGCAGGATATGGAGATGTGGCAGTTTCATCCCACTGGAATTTATGGAGCAGGCACTCTAGTGACTGAAGGTTGTAGGGGTGAGGGCGGCTATCTGATCAATAAAGATGGAGAGCGTTTCATGGAGCGGTATGCTCCAAATGTTAAAGATCTTGCAGGGCGTGATGTTGTCGCTCGCTCTATGGTTCTTGAGATACTCGAGGGTCGAGGTTGCGGAAAAAATGGCGACCATGTGTTGTTAAAACTAGATCATCTTGGAGAGGATGTGCTAGAAAGTCGTTTGCCAGGGATATGTGAGCTCTCAAGGACATTTGCGCATGTAGACCCAGTCAAAGAGCCTATTCCTGTTGTTCCTACCTGTCATTATATGATGGGAGGGATCCCAACAAACGTTGATGGCCAAGCATTGACGCTTGATGCAGCAGGCAATCCTGAGGCCATTGAGGGCTTGTATGCCTGCGGAGAAGCAGCATGCGTCTCTGTTCATGGAGCCAATCGACTGGGCGGAAACTCTTTACTTGATTTAGTAGTGTTTGGAAGAGCATCAGGCCTGTTTATCGAAAAGGCTCTTCGTGAAGGCATTGAGCTAGCCGATCCAACGGAAGAAAATGTTAATGCTGCTATGAAAAGATTGAATGCAATTAATAGCGGTAATAAGGATGGGGAGCCTGCAGGTGTGTTACGTGTTGAACTGCAAAAGATCATGCAGAATTATTTTGGCGTTTTTCGTCGAGGCGACTATATGCAGGAAGGCATTGAGCAGCTAAAAGCTTTACGAATTCGCATAGAAAATGCTCGTCTAGATGACACTAGTAATGTTTACAATACTGCACGTATTGAGGTGCTAGAGCTGCATAACTTGCTAGAAGTGGCGGAGGCTACTGCTATTACTGCAGAATGGCGCAAAGAAAGTCGTGGAGCTCATGCTAGAGAAGATTTTTCTGAACGTGATGATGAGAACTGGTTATGCCATTCTATGTACTTTCCTGAAGATAAGCATGTAGACAAAAGAAAGGTAAATTTTTCACCCAAGACTATGGACGCTTTCGAACCGAAAGCCCGCGTCTACTAACTAAATAAGGATTTATTGTATTATGTTGAAAGTAAGTATTTATCGATATAATCCTGAGGTAGATGAAGCGCCTTATATGCAGGATTATGACTTTGACACCCAAGGGGAAGATCTTATGGTGCTTGATGTGCTCGGCATGTTAAAAGCTAAAGATTCTTCTATTTCCTACCGTCGATCTTGTCGTGAGGGCGTGTGTGGGTCTGATGGTATGAATATTAATGGTAAGAATGGGCTGGCTTGCATAACTCCTTTATCTGAGTGTTTAAAAGGCAACAAGTTAGTGATTCGTCCATTGCCGGGCTTGCCCGTAATTCGTGACCTTGTTATAGACATGAGTCAGTTTTATGCTCAGTATGAGAAAATTCAACCTTACTTGGTCAACAATCAGCCTGCACCAGGTATAGAAAGACTGCAGTCTCAAGAAGATCGTGCGAAACTAGACGGGCTGTATGAATGTATACTTTGCGCTTGCTGCTCAACAAGCTGCCCTTCGTTTTGGTGGAATCCCGAAAAATTTATTGGTCCTGCGGGACTCCTGCAGGCCTACCGCTTCTTAGCAGATACAAGGGATACCGATACAGAAAATAGACTAGCTAATCTCGAAGACCCATTTAGCGTATTTCGCTGTCATGGAATTCAGAACTGTGTTGCAGTTTGCCCAAAAGGGTTAAATCCGACCAGGGCAATTGGGCATATTCGCAATATGTTGTTGAGAGGTGCTACTTAGATATATCATCTAAGCTTGTTAAAGATTTTGAAGCAGTAATCTCTGTGATTGCATGTTAAAAAGAAGGAAAAATAGATGCCTGAAAGTATCATGCAGCAATTTTTAGATAGCTCCTATCTATCCGGTGGAAACGCCGCATATATAGAAGATCTATATGATACTTACCTTCACGACCCAAGTAGTGTTTCTGATCAGTGGCGCTCATTTTTTGACACTCTTCCTCGCACGAATGGACAAAATGCACCTGATGTGTCGCATGCCACTATTATGGCTCACTTTGAGCAAATAGGCAGGCGCAGATCTCGACCCATGACTAATCCAGGTTCGGGTGGTGAAAATATTGAGCATGAGCGAAAACAAGTAAAAGTGCTTCAGCTTATCATTTCACATAGAAATAGAGGGCATCAGAAAGCACAGCTAGATCCCTTGAGTTTATGGTCTCGTGACAAGGCCCCAGATCTAGAACTTTCTTTTCACGGGCTAACAGATGCTGATCTGGATACAACCTTTCAGTCTGGAATGTTATTTTTTGGAAAAGAAGAGACGACTTTAAGAGAAATTATTTCAGGATTAGAAGAGACCTATTGTCGTCATGTGGGAGTAGAGCACGGACATGTTATAGATTTGGCAGAAAAACGATGGCTGCAGCAGCGTTTCGAAAGTGCTAGATCTAGACCTAACTACGACGACGACATGCGTAAATATGTGCTACAGAGATTGACAGCAGCAGAAGGGCTAGAGAAACATTTGGATTCAAAATATCCCGGAACAAAACGTTTTGGTTTAGAGGGTGGCGAATCTATGATTCCCATGCTGGACGGAATAATACAGCGCGCCGGTGAGTATGGCGCAAAAGAAATCGTTCTCACTATGGCGCATAGAGGCCGTCTGAATGTCCTGGTTAACGTCCTTGGAAAAAATCCTTCAGATTTGTTTGCTGAATTTGAAGGGAAAAGACATGTAGATACATCTGGTGATGTTAAATACCATCAGGGATTTTCATCGGATGTAATGACTCCTGGAGGAAAAGTTCATTTAGCTTTGATGTTTAATCCTTCTCATTTGGAAATTGCAGCACCAGTAGCTGAGGGCTCCGCCAGAGCTCGACAGGATCGCCGCGAAGACATCGAGGGTAATGAAGTTCTTCCAATAGTAATTCATGGTGACGCTGCCTTTGCAGGACAAGGTGTCGTTATGGAAACATTTCAGATGTCACAGTTAAGAGGCTACAAAACTGGTGGCACAGTTCACGTAGTCATTAATAATCAGGTTGGTTTCACAACCAGCATCAAGGAGGATGCCAGATCAACCGAGTATTGCACTGACATAGCAAAAATGGTTCAGGCTCCCATTATTCATGTCAATGCTGATGATCCGGATGCGGTGATGTTCGTTACTTTTCTTGCAATGGACTACCGACAGCAATTCAAAAAAGATATCGTGATTGATTTGATCTGCTATCGACGGCGTGGCCACAATGAAACTGATGAGCCGTCTTCCACGCAGCCTTTGATGTATAAAGTTATTAAAAATATAAAGACAACACGTGCACTCTATGCAAGCCAATTAGTTGAGGAGGGTGTGGTTACTCAGAAAGACGCTGAGACCATGCTAAAAGAGTATAGAGGTACGCTAGATCGCGGTGAGAACGTTACCAACAGCTTAGTTTCTGAGCCAGACATTGCACCTTTTGTTGATTGGACTCCTTACTTGAATCAAGGCTGGGATGTGGCGGTAGATACCACATTTTCTATGACACAACTGCAGGCTCTTGCTAAAAAAATCACGAAGGTCGAAGACGGTGTCGTGATGCAGCGCCAAGTTGAAAAAATCTATGAAGATCGACGAAAAATGGCGCGTGGAGCATTGGCTCTTAACTGGGGTATGGCTGAATTGCTTGCCTATGCAACATTGCTTGAAGAGGGTTACCCTATAAGGATGACAGGGCAGGATATTGGTCGAGGTACTTTCTCTCACCGCCATGCTGTCATCCACAACCAGAAAGATGGACAAAGTTTTATCCCTCTCAAAAATGTACCTAAAAAACCTTCAGATTTTGAAATTTACGATTCTTTTTTGTCTGAGGAAGCGGTATTAGGTTTTGAGTATGGTTACGCCTCTACTTCTCCAAAAGGGTTGGTTATATGGGAAGCCCAGTTCGGTGACTTTGCTAATGGTGCTCAGGTAGTTATAGATCAGTTTATTACTAGCGGAGAACACAAATGGGGGCGCATGTGTGGCTTGACAATGTTGCTACCTCACGGCTATGAAGGCCAAGGTCCTGAACACTCTTCGGCACGCCTGGAGAGATTTCTTCAGTTGTGTGCCGAGCATAATATTCAAGTGTGTGTACCAACTACCCCAGCCCAGGTGTATCACATGATTCGCCGACAAGCCATTAGGCCGATGCGCCGGCCGCTTGTGGTGCTGAGCCCAAAATGGATACTGCGTCATAAGTTAGCAACCTCCTCAATGGAAGATTTGGCTAACGGTCAATTCTTTAATCTTATTCAGGACAGAGAGGCGGATAAGGCCAAGACTAATCGTTTAATTCTTTGCTCTGGTAAGGTTTATTATCATCTGTATGAGGCAAGGCAAGAGAAAAATATCGATGATGTCGCTCTGGTTCGTATTGAGCAGCTGTATCCTTTTCCGGACAGTGAGTTGTCAGAGGCATTACAGGAATACACCAACCTAAAGGATGTCATTTGGTGTCAAGAAGAGCCAATAAACCAAGGTGCGTGGTATAGTAGCCAGCATCATATGCGTAGTATTATTAACAGATTTGATGAAAACTTGACTCTGAGTTATGTCGGGCGCAAGGCCTCTGCTGCCCCAGCATGCGGATATATGTCTCTTCATCTAGAAGAGCAAGAAAGGTTTATCAACGAAGCTTTGAATTATTGATTATTGATTATTGGTTGAAGTTATAGCGCTATTTTAGATCAAGGAACTGAAGAACATGAGTATTGAAATAAAAGCACCCACATTTCCCGAATCTGTACAGGAAGGAAGTATTGCTACTTGGCATAAGCAGCCCGGAGAAACTGTTTTCAGGGATGACTTATTGGTCGATATAGAGACAGATAAGGTTGTTTTGGAAGTTGTGGCTCCTACTGATGGAATTTTAGCAAAAACTTTAAAAGAAGAAGGAGCAATAGTCCTAAGTAACGAGGTTATAGCCCTAATTAACGAAGGCGCAGCAGCTGCTTCAGTGGTAGAAGTTAAAGAAGAGCCTGTTGAAAATAACGGTCAAGAGAAAACGGCAAGCCCATCAGCAAGAAAGCTTGCGAGCGAGCAAAATGTTGATTTGCAGGCTGTTACAGGTAGCGGTAAAGATGGCAGAATCACCAAGGAAGACGTAGCCCATGTTGGTGGTAGTGGCATCCCTGAGGTTCAGGCTGATTCTCGCACAACTGCTAGTTCCTCTATCTCTATTCCCGTAGGGGATAGGATAGAAAAACGTGTGCCAATGACACGCATGAGAGCTCGAATAGCAGACAGGTTACTGCAAGTAACGCAAACAACAGCAATGCTGACCACCTTTAATGAAGTTGATATGCATAAAATTATGGATCTTCGCTCAGAATTCAAAGATGAATTTTCAAAGATCCACCCAGGTGCACGTCTTGGTTTTATGGGATTTTTTGTCCGTGCAGCAACAGAGGCTCTAAAACGCTTTCCTTCAGTCAATGCATCTATTGATGGTAGTGATGTTATTTACCATGGATATCAAGATATAGGTGTTGCTGTTTCTACCGAAAAAGGTTTAGTGGTCCCAGTGTTGCGTAATGCAGAGAACATGAGTATTGCAGATGTCGAGCGAACCATTGCGGAACTTGGTGCAAAAGCCCGCGACGGAAAATTAACTATGGAAGAAATGACGGGCGGAACTTTCACAATAACTAATGGCGGAGTGTTCGGATCTTTGCTATCGACCCCCATATTAAATCCACCGCAAGCAGCTATCTTAGGGATGCATTCTATCAAAGAGAGACCAGTTGCCGAAAATGGATCGGTTGTTATTCGCCCTATGATGAATCTCGCTCTATCTTACGATCACCGTATAATAGATGGCCGCGAGGCAGTAAGTTTCTTGGTTGCTATTAAGGAAATGATAGAAAATCCAGCTAAGATTTTACTTGAAATATAAGATATAAAATATTGAAATTTAAGAGAATATTATGTCCAACAGTTATGATGTTATTGTTATAGGGGCAGGTCCTGCAGGTTACGTTGCAGCCATAAGAGCGGCGCAGTTGGGGTTGAAGACTATCTGCATAGAAAAATGGAGAAATGCAGAAGGCGAAGGGGTTAATGGAGGAACTTGCCTTAACGTAGGATGTATTCCCTCAAAATCTCTTCTTGATAGTTCTTACAAGTATTATGAGGCCAAAAATCAGCTTGGTGTGCATGGCATTAGTGTCGGCGATGTATCCATTGATTTGACAGCTATGGTCGATAGAAAAAATAAAATCATCAATCAACTTACGGACGGTATTGCGGGGCTATTCAAGAGTAATGGCGTTGTGTCTTTGTTTGGCAACGCTAAGCTTCTTTCGGGGCGACAAATTGAGTGCGTAACCCATGACGGCAAAACACAAATTCTTACGGCGGATAATATTATTATTGCCACAGGCTCTAAGCCGATTGATATTCCGGTAGCAAGAGTTAACGGAGCTACTATAGTCGACTCTAGTGGGGCCCTGGAAATCACGGAGACCCCAAATAGATTGGGGGTTATCGGCGCAGGTGTGATTGGTCTGGAGCTTGGAAGTGTATGGAACAGAATAGGTAGTAAGGTTGTATTGATTGAAGCTATGGATGATTTCCTTTCTATTATTGACCAGCAAATTGCCAAAGAAACAAGGAAGATTTTCACTAAACAAGGCATGGATATTCGTCTTGGATCGCGTGTTACGGGTACAAAAGTCAAAGGAAAAGAGGTAATTGTTACCTATAAGGATAGTGCAGGCAAAGAAACTAAAGAGGTATTCGATAAGCTGATTGTCTGCGTAGGCCGAACGCCTTATACGGAAGGTTTATTGTCGCCCGATAGCGGAGTTAATCTTGATGAAAGAGGTCGTATATTTGTTAACGAGCAGTGCGAGACTACTGCATCAGGAGTTTGGGCTGTTGGTGATGTTGTAAGGGGACCCATGTTGGCCCATAAGGGTTCAGAAGAGGGTGTCATGGTTGCTGAGCGCATTGCGGGCCAGAAAACACAAATAAATTACGATATTATACCTAATGTTATTTACACTCATCCTGAGGTTGCTGCTGTTGGAAAGACAGAAGAGCAGCTAAAGCAAGCCGGTGAGTCTTATAATGTTGGAGTTTTCCCATTTGCTGCAAGCGGCCGCGCTATGGCAGCAAATGATACAGATGGCATGGTAAAGATAATTGCTGATGCCAAGACTGATAGAATTTTGGGTTGTCATATTGTGGGTCCTAGCGCCGCCGATCTTGTACAGCAGATTGCCATTGCTATGGAATTTGGCTCTAATGCCGAAGATATCGCTATGACAGTCTTTTCTCACCCCACCTTATCTGAAACTGTTCATGAAGCAGCACTAGCTGTGAATGGTCATGCTATACATATGCCGAATCGCAAAAAACGTGGTTAAACATTCTTTTTTCGAACTCTAGGTGTATATTTTCATTTAGAGCCCTTATTTTTCTACGATAGGAAAAAATATGAATCTACACGAGTATCAGGCAAAACAACTTTTTGCTGAATATGGGCTCCCAGTTTCTAAGGGTATAGCCGCTGAAACAGCATCTGAGGCCATATCGGCTGCTGATATTTTGGGGGGAGATCGCTGGGTGGTTAAGGCGCAAGTTCATGCAGGGGGAAGAGGTAAAGCCGGCGGTGTAAAGCTAGTAACCTCCAAGGCTGAAATTGAAGATTTCTCGCGCAAATGGCTAGGCAATCGTTTAGTGACCTACCAAACGGATACTAGTGGTCAGCCAGTTAGCCGGATCTTGGTGGAGGAATGTAGTGATATTGACCAAGAACTATACTTAGGCGCAGTTATTGATCGCTCCACTCGCCGTATTGTTTTCATGGCGTCAACTGAAGGCGGCGTTGAAATAGAAAAAGTGGCAGAGGAAACTCCAGAAAAAATTCTCAAGGCGACCATTGATCCCCTGATTGGTGCTCAGCCCTATCAGGCTAGAGAGCTTGCATTTAAATTAGGCTTAAATCCCACCCAAATAAAACAGTTTACTAAGTTGTTTTTGGGTCTAGCCCAATTATTTCAGGACTGTGATTTGGCGTTGCTGGAGATCAATCCGTTGATTATTAACTCTGAAGGTAACTTGCATTGCCTGGATGGTAAAATAAACATCGATGGTAACGCCATGTACCGTCAACCAAGATTGCGCGCCATGCACGACCCCTCGCAAGATGATCCTCGTGAAGCGCAGGCTACACAATGGGAGCTTAATTATGTTGCTTTAGATGGAAGCATTGGCTGTATGGTTAACGGCGCAGGGCTGGCTATGGCTACGATGGATATCGTAAAGCTTAATGGTGGCGAGCCAGCAAATTTTTTAGATGTTGGCGGTGGCGCAACGAAAGAGCGGGTAATTGAAGCCTTCAAGATAATTCTCTCTGATAAAAATGTAAAAGCAGTTTTTATCAATATTTTTGGTGGAATAGTTCGTTGTGATTTGATCGCTGAGGGTGTCATAGGTGCTGTAGAGGAGGTGGGTGTAAAAGTTCCAGTTATTGTGAGACTAGAGGGAAACAACGCAAAGCTAGGCTCTAAAATATTGGCAGAAAGTGGACTAAATATTATTGCGTCAACTAGCCTGACGGACGCTGCCCAGAAAGTAGTTAAAGCGGCAAGGGGAGACAAGTAATGGCTATCTTGATAAATAAGCAAACTAAGGTTATCTGTCAGGGATTTACTGGTGGCCAAGGTACCTTTCATTCAAGCCAAGCAATCGAATACGGTACTAAGATGGTAGGGGGTGTAACCCCAGGAAAAGGTGGCACAGCTCATTTGGGTCTACCTGTCTTTAACACCGTTGTAGAGGCTACCTATAAAACTGGAGCCGAGGCTTCAGTTATTTATGTTCCGGCACCTTTTTGCAAAGACTCTATAATGGAGGCGGCAAATGCCGGCATTAAGCTTATTGTCTGCATTACCGAAGGCATTCCGACATTAGACATGCTGGCTTGCAAAGTTAGGTGCGACGAAATGGGCGTTAAATTAATTGGCCCAAATTGCCCAGGTGTAATCACTCCCGGAGAATGCAAGATAGGTATCATGCCTGGAAGCATCCATCTTCCTGGCAAGGTTGGCATTGTTTCGCGATCTGGCACCCTTACTTATGAGGCGGTTAAGCAGACCACTGATTACGGTTTTGGTCAATCTACATGTGTGGGTATTGGTGGCGACCCAATACCTGGGTCTAATTTTATCGATATACTCTCATTATTCGAAGAAGATCCATCCACTGAAGCTATAGTAATGATCGGTGAAATTGGCGGGACTGCTGAAGAGGAGGCCGCAGCTTATATCAAGGAGCACGTCTCTAAGCCTGTAGTTTCTTACATTGCCGGGGTAACGGCTCCTGCAGGTAAGCGTATGGGGCATGCGGGCGCCATTATCTCTGGAGGCAAAGGCACTGCTGATGAAAAATTTGCAGCGCTAGAAGATGCTGGAGTAAGAACCGTACGCAGTCTCGCTGATATAGGAAAAGGATTACAGGGCATCACCGGTTGGTAAGTACCGAAAAGTATAAAAAGCGGCTTTAACGAGCCGTTTTTTATTGCCTATCATCTAATAGTTTTATGAATTTTTTTAACTTAAGGTTGTTTTTTCTTCTATTGCCCCCATTTTATAAATTATGTGTACTTAGATGTTCCGTTAAAAATACTAGAAATTAATTAATAGGGAATTTTTATAACTATGGCTGTTGAAACTCGCGGTTTTCAGACAGAAGCAAAGCAGCTTCTACATTTAATGATCCACTCTCTTTACAGCAATAAAGAGATATTCTTGAGAGAGTTAATTTCTAACGCATCTGATGCGGTTGATAAGCTTCGTTTTGAGGCCCTTACTGACTCCTCGCTTTACGAAGACTCTCCAGACCTGAGGGTTCGCATCAGTGCTGACTCTGAAGCAGGCACCATTACTATTCAAGATAATGGCATAGGCATGTCACGCGAGGAGGTTATTGACCACCTTGGGACAATTGCAAAATCAGGAACGGCCCAGTTTTTAAGTAACTTGAGCGGCGACGAGAAAAAAGATTCGCAACTAATAGGCCAATTTGGGGTTGGATTTTACTCTGCATTTATTGTCGCGGATAAGGTTGTTGTTGAAACTAGAAGGGCTGGATTGCAAGCAGGCAAGGCTGTTCGTTGGGTTTGTGATGGCGATGCTGAGTACACAATAGAAGATATTAAAAAATCAGATAGAGGAACATCTATCACCTTATATTTAAAAGAGGATGAGCTGGAATTTTCTGCAGATTTAAGAGTACGCAGTACGATTAAGAAATACTCAGATCATATTTCAGTGCCTATTGAGGTAAAAAAACCTTCACCTATCCCGTTAGATGAAACCGAAGAATCCAAAGAGGGGGAGAAAGCGAAAAAAACCACAAAAACCAAGAAAACCAAGAAATCCAAGAAAAATGAGGATGAAGAGTTTCAGACAGTTAACGCAGCCACAGCTCTTTGGACTCGACAAAAAAGTGACATCAAGGACGAAGAGTATCAGGAATTTTATAAGTACCTGTCCCATGATCTTCTTGATCCCTTGTCTTGGAGTCACAATCGAGTTGAAGGTAAGTTGGATTACACTAGCATACTTTTTATTCCCTCCAGCGCGCCTTTTGATCTCCACAATTATGAGGCATCCAGAGGCTTGAAGTTGTATATCCAGCGCACCTTTATAATGGATGATGCTTCGCAATTCCTTCCAAGATATCTTCGATTTGTTAAGGGAATTTTGGACTCTAGTGATCTTCCTTTGAATATTTCTCGTGAAATACTACAGGGCAATTCAGATGTTGACAGCATGCGTAGCGCTTTAACAAAAAGAGTGCTGGATATGCTGGAAAAAATGTCGAAAGAATCCCTTGATCAATATATGAGCTTCTGGCATATTTTTGGTAGTGTTCTCAAAGAAGGCCCCGCTGAAGATTTTGTTAATCGCGAGCGTATTGCGAGTCTATTTAAGTACTCTACCACCAAAACAGAAGGATCAGAGCAAACAGCAAATTTTGCTGATTATATAGCTCGAATGAAAGAAGGGCAGGATAAGATTTACTATCTTGTTGCAGAAAACCTAAATGCTGCTCGCAACAGTACCTATCTTGAAGTTTTTCAACAAAAGGATATCGAGGTTTTACTTCTGACTGATAGGCTAGATGAGTGGACTCTGTCCCATCTTTTTCAGTTTGATGGAAAGACTTTGCAGGATGTTACAAAGGGCGATCTAGATGAGTCTATTTTTGGCGGTCCCGAGAAAATAGATGAAAAAAATGAGGTAGAATCTTCAGAAATCATAGAAAAAATTAAAGCTAACCTAGCTGGCCGAGTCGATAGTGTACGTGAAACACGTCGATTGACTGGTTCTCCAGCATGCTTGGTTTATGCAGAGCATTCATTAAGCCCTCAGATGCGAAAAATGATGTCTGCAGCCGGACAGGAAGTTCCAGAGGATTTACCTGGCCTTGAAATAAACCTTACTCATTCCTTGGTCGTACTTCTTGGTGAAACCAGCAACGATGAAAGATTTGGTGAATTAACCGAGCTTCTTTATGATCAGGCAATACTTTCTGCTGGGCAACAATTAGATAATCCGTCTTTATTTGTAAAAAGACTCAATCAATTGTTATTTGATGGAAAATCTGATTGATAGCTATAGTTTAAGAGTTAGGACTATAATCCGACAAACAACATTGAAGTCAAGCCATGGTCTCATTCGGTAAGATAGTAGTTTTGGGCGGAGGCAGTTTCGGTACTGCCTTGGCCAACATGGTCGCTGAAAATGGGCACAAAGTTGTCTTATGGATGAGAAGCGAAGAAAATGCTAAGAAGTGTTCGCATTCTCGCGAAAATGCCAGATACCTACCAGGTTGTCTGCTTGATCCTAGGCTAGAGTTTTCTTCTGACTTGAAAGCTTCTTTGAGAGATGCTGATGTAGTATTTTTTGCTGTACCCAGCAAAGCATTCAGAAAATTAGCCAATGAGGCTAGTAGATATGTTGTTTCAGGCGTTCAGGTTATTAGTACAGCAAAAGGTATTGAGATCGGGACATTTAAATTAATGAGCCAGATTCTCGAAGAGGAGCTACCTCAAGCTCGGGTGGGTGTCATTAGCGGACCTAACCTCGCTATAGAAATTGCTAATAAAGCAATTACAGCCACCGTAGTAGCAAGCAACAATCCTCAGGTTTGTTGCGATACCCAGCAATTGCTAAGTTCGTATTATTTTCGTGTTTATGCCAATTCAGATAGGCTTGGTGTTGAGCTTGCAGGGGCGTTGAAAAATATTTATGCCATCGCGTCAGGTATTTCTGCTTCTATGAAAATGGGTCAAAATACAGTCAGTGTACTTGTTACCAGAAGTCTAGCTGAAATGAGCCGGTTTTCTGCTGCTCTTGGGGCTAATCCTATGACTTTTTTGGGATTGAGCGGTGTTGGAGACCTTTTTGTGACCTGTACCTCACCTTTAAGTAGAAATTATCAGATTGGCTTAGCTTTGGGTCGCGGCCTTTCTATTGACGAGGCAACAGTAGAAGTGGGGCATGTAGCAGAGGGAATAAACACAACCCGAATGATTAAAGAGGAGGCTGAAAAGTTACAAATCTATATGCCGCTCGTGAATGCCTTATACGAAACAATGTTTAATGGTAGGCCTGTAGAAGAGGTTTTAAAAACTATGATGCTTGCAGAGCAAAATACCGATGTGGAGTTCATAGATAAGTAGTTTTTATGTCTTGCTGGCCTGAAAAATAGTAGTGAGGACTGAATGGAAAATCAAACTAAAATAAATTTGCGTAATATCGATAACTGGATTCGAGCTTTGTACATGGTTTTGTTTGGACTCCTGTCTATTGTTTCCCGAATCATTGTATTTATTGTTAGCTTCATGCAATTTGCAGTAGTAGCTTGGTCTGGAAAACCAAATAGAAACCTACAATCTTTTGGCCAAGGAGTTTCTATATGGACGTGCCAAGCATTTCTATTCCTAACCTACAATAATGATCAAAAGCCGTTCCCCTTCTCAGATTGGCCTGAGGTTGAGCTACCCACAGAGACTGTTGTCGAGCAAGATCCATCTGCTTCTGAAGTAGATGATATACCTACTTTTGTTGAAAAAGATGATAAGAAGCCAGAGGTATAATTAAAAGTCCAGTAAACAATTAACCTTAGGTCACAAAGTGGTTATCTACCTGCTTCGACATGGTTATTCTCCTTATGATTTGACCATGTGTCAGCGTGTATTATCTCTTCAGGGCAGAATAGACGCTCAGAAAGTAATTTTCTAGCATTTGGTTAAATTTGAGAAAATTCAACTCATCGTATGCAGTGCAACAGCTCGTACCAAGAAAACTCTCCAGGTGGTCTCCGACGTTCTAAGCTATTCAGAAAAAATATTAACGGATAATGCGTTGTGTTACGAGGGAAAAGTTGACATAGTTCAGGCATACATCGATGCGCTCATAGATAAATGTAGTCTAAAAAGCGTACTTTTACTTATCCGTCAGCCCTTGATTGGTAATATCTTAGAGTGCATTACTGATGGAACATGGCTAGCATGGTCCATGAATGCTAGCTCTTTGGCAGCTATTGAGGCAATTGGCTTTTCTCGAGGATGCAGTGAACTTAAACTGATGACTCACCCTTAGTGTACAAAAATCGTCTCGAGAGCTAATCTTTGAGGAGAAAAAGAAACTCGTTTCTTGTGGCCTGCTGATCACGGAAACAGCCTAGCATTGCTGAAGTTTTCATAATAGAGTTTTGTTTTTCCACACCTCGCATCATCATGCACATATGCTTAGCTTCTATGATAACAGCAACCCCAGATGCCCCTGTGACATCTTCAATTGTTTTGGCGATCTGCGTTACTAGATTTTCTTGAATTTGCAAGCGTCTCGCGAACATGTCTACTACTCGTGCGACTTTTGATAGACCTAGAACTCTGCCATTGGGAATGTAGGCTACATGACACTTGCCAATAAATGGCAATAAGTGATGCTCGCAGAGCGAGTAAAGTTCAATGTCCTTAACTACAACCATTTCTCTAGACTCGGAGGGAAATAAAGCATTATTGATAATCTCTTCAAGGTTCTGATGGTAGCCTCTAGTGAGAAAACTAAACGAATCCGAGGCCCTTTTGGGAGTGTCAATCAAGCCAGGTCTGGAGATGTCCTCACCAGTGGACTCGATAATTTTTTTAAAGCAATCTATGGTCATTAACGCCTTCTCAGTTTTTAGTTTAATGTGATTGAAGTTGAATGAATCTAATAAATGAATTTTTATTTTAAATAATGATTTTTTGAGCATTTAGAATAGCACAAACTTTGGGACAGATGTTTGCTGCAATGTTAGCAATTATGACTAAATTGTTAAATAATTTTCATGTAATAGCTACTCACGCAAAGATATCTAGATTATCGTCTATAATATGATAATAATTTTTTGTGTGCCTCTGACATTATGATATTGTTAGATGAATATATTTGGATGTGTTTATGTCAGGTAATACTATTGGAAAACTGTTTTCTGTAACCACTTTTGGCGAGAGCCATGGACCATCTTTGGGTTGCATTGTTGATGGGTGTCCTCCTGGTCTTGAGATATCTGAGGAAGATATACAGTACGATCTAGATCGACGTAAACCAGGGAAGTCTCGCTATACCACTCAACGCATGGAGGGTGATGAGATAAAAATATTGTCAGGTATTTTTGAAGGAAAAACAACGGGCACACCTATAGGCCTGATAATCGAAAATACTGATCAGCGCTCAAAAGATTATTCTAATATTAAAGACCAATTTCGACCCGCTCATGCCGATTATACTTATCAAAAAAAATATGGCCTTCGAGATTATAGAGGAGGGGGCCGCTCATCGGCTCGTGAAACAGCCATGCGTGTTGCAGCAGGAGTTATTGCTAAAAAATATTTATACCAAAAAGAAGGAATTGTAATTAGAGGATATTTGTCTCAACTAGGCCCCATAAAAGCAGAAAAAATTATTTTAGAGGAGGTGGAAAATAACCCTTTCTTCTGTCCAGATCCCGACAAAGTTTCAGAGATGGAGCTTTACATGCAGGCTTTGCTAAAAGAAGGTAATTCTGTTGGTGCTAAAATAACAGTGACAGCAAGCAATATGCCTGTAGGTTTAGGAGAACCAGTGTTTGACCGTCTTGATGCAGACATAGCGCATGCGTTAATGAGCATCAATGCAGTAAAGGGAGTTGAAATAGGCTCTGGTTTTGATTCGGTCAGTCAAGTGGGCAGCGAGCATCGAGACGAAATCACTCCAGATGGCTTCCTATCGAATAATGCTGGCGGTATTTTGGGTGGGATTTCCACTGGGCAGAATATCGTTGCAAATATAGCCTTGAAACCAACAAGCAGTCTTCGTATACCGGGTCGTTCAATTGATGTAAATGGCAACCCTATAGAGGTTGTCACGAAAGGCAGGCATGACCCTTGCGTGGGTATTCGAGCAACCCCGATAGCTGAAGCAATGCTAGCAATTGTACTAATGGATCATTTGCTAAGACAAAGGGCCCAAAACTTTGATGTTGTCATCAGCTCAACACCATAAGCTATAAAATCTTATCTAATTGTGAAAAATATGCCCCAGCTATTAGTCCCATATTGGCGCTTATCAGCCTTCTATTTCTGTTTTTTTGGCCTACTGGGTGCCCTGCATCCTTACTGGTCATTATTTCTATATTCAAAAGGTTTCAGTGTTACCGACATAGGAATTTTACTGGCTATACCTATGGCTACAAAAATGATTGCTCCCAATATTTGGGGATGGCTGTCTGATTATACAGGGAGGAGGTCGGCCGTTGTTCGACTGGGTGCCTTCCTTTCTTGCCTCTGTTTTCTCGGTATTTTTATCGATCAAAAATTTTGGTCGATTGCATTAGTGATGATTGGATACAGTTTTTTTTGGAATGCTATTCTTCCTCAACATGAAGTCATTACCATGAGCTATCTTGAGAAAGCTCCAGAGACCTATAGTCGAATTCGTTTATGGGGCTCTGTGGGGTTTATTGCCTCTGTGCTAGGCGGTGGATTTTGGTTTGACTCCCATGATATAGATACACTACCTATTGTTGGACTAATGCTTTTGATTGGTATCTTTTTATCTAGTATATTTGTACCTAATGCTACGCTTGGCTCCAATAGAAAATCTAGCGATAGGTTTATTTCGGTAGCAACACGAACCCCTGTAGTTGTATTTCTTTTGGTTGGCTTATTGATGCAGCTTTCCCATGGCGTGTACTACAGTTTTTTTAGTATTTATTTGGAATCTTTCGGATATAGTCGTGCAGGTATTGGTGCTATTTGGTCTATTGGGGTAGCAGCAGAAGTCATTGTGTTCTTGATGATGTATAGATTGCTTTTGCATATTGGTGTGCGATTAATTGTGCTGGGCTGCCTATTTTTTGCGACATTGCGATGGCTAATTATAGGCTACTATGCTGACGAATTATGGCTATTAATTTTAGCTCAAGTTTTACATGCATTCACTTTCGGCGCTTTTCATGCCGCCTGCATGGAGTGTGTCCGCAGATTTTTTGATGTAAGCTGCCAAGGAAAGGCTCAAGCGTTATATAGTTCATGCTGCTATGGCGCTGGTGGGGCTATTGGCTCTTACACTGGAGGTCTTGTCTGGGATGTGACGCCGATTTATGCTTTTAATTATGCAGCATTATCGAGTTTTATTGCCTTTCTTGTTGCATGGTTTTGGCTAAGGGATGCAAAATTGACCCTTGATAAATAATTGAAGGCACTCTATTAATAATAACTGTTAGTAACACTACTATTAGCCTCTTTAGCCATAAGAAAGGACTTAGAATGAAGTATATATTTATAGCTCTAATTGTAGTGACTGTAGTGTGCTGGTACCCAAGGTATGATTTGTTTGTCAAAGAGAATTTTTTTGACGAGCACCGATCGTTGGTGCAGGCTGGATTTATGACTACTGTCGGTTGCCATAAGGCGGCTAATAAAATGAAAGTAAAATATTATATGTGTGAACCAAAAGTACAATGGCGGAGGTGGTTCTTGGCTGATGATGCAAAAGCTACAAATAACCAATCAGACCTGCCTTCGTATTGAAAAAAGAAAAACACAGATAGCGCCTTGAAGATTTTACTTTAGCGGTAAGCTGTATAGGAAATTATGTTTCTTGAATAATTACTTAGTGATACTTTAATGCCAAAATATGACATCAATATTCATAAATTTCATGAAAAGAAAAAAAGATTTCTTGCGCGAGAACAAGCTATCATAAATAGCGCTATACGATTAGCAAAAAAACAAGGTATAGCTAATATTACGATTTCTTTGATTGCTAAGCATGCAGGAATCGGTAAAGGAACAATCTATAAGCATTTTATTTCCAAGACAGAAATATTAATGCGCATCTTGCTTGATTACGAGAATAAAATTATAGCCAGTCTTCAGCTGAGCATGGGGGCGACTGATAGCGATCCCTTTGCCCCTATACAGCTTTATCTTAAGATGCGCTTGGCTGACCCAAGGCTAGATCGTCTTATGCAGCAGCTGGAAGACCAGCTAAAGTATGATATTCAGGTTGCTAAAAGTATGGCTCAATTTTATGCTTTAAGGCGCTCTAATATAGCCTCCATCAATGAAGCAATTCTACTGCTTATTAAAAAAGGTTTGTTGCAAGACGCGCCCTCATCGCACTATTATTTTTCATATCTTGCCTTGGTTCAGGGAGCTGTAGATTTATCTCTAGCAGGAAATTTTAAGCTTGACACTGATGATAGAGAGAGTTTTTTAAGCTTTATTCTTGAGATTGGGACCACTATGGGCAAGACATCAAGTTAATTGGCATCTGGGGTGTACTGGCTCACTTTGTGCTTAGTAATTGTTCACATGTTTGGATAATTTGGGCCTCCTCCTTCAGGGGTCACCCAGTTTATGTTTTGAGAGGGATCCTTGATATCACAAGTTTTGCAATGAATGCAATTCTGCGAGTTGATCTGAAATTTCTTAGATCCGTCATTGTTGGTTAATATCTCATAAACCCCTGCTGGACAGTACCGTTGTGCAGGCTCGTCAAAAACAGGAAGATTATAAGATATAGGTAAATCCTCATCTTTCAGCACTAGGTGGTTGGGTTGATTGCCTTCATGGTTGGTGTTGGAAAGAAATACTGATGACAGCTTATCAAAACTAATGATACTGTCAGGTCTCTTGTAATCAAGAGGCTTCGATTTGCTCGCTGTGTTTAGTTTAGAGTGATCAGCTTTTGGGTCTCGAAGAGTCCAAGGTAGCTTGCCGTTAAATACATTGATATCTATGAATGCGTAAATAGAGCCAAGCATGTTTCCCCATTTGTGTTGCGCTGGACCAAAATTACGCTGCATTTCTAGTTCTTTGTAAGCCCAGCTATCTTTGTAGGTTTCCGAGAAACCTAAAGGATCCGTATGCTTTTTATTTGTCTGAATTGCTGTAGCAATAGTTTCTGCTGCCACCATTCCAGATTTCATTGCACAGTGTATGCCTTTTATTTTTGCATTATTTAATGTGCCTGCGTTGTCTCCGATCAGAATTCCGCCAGGAAAGGTCATTTTTGGTTGTGATTGTAAGCCGCCTTTTGCTAATGCTTTTGCCCCATAAGAAATTCTTTTTCCGCCCTTTAGATGTTTTGATATTAGAGGATGATGCTTGTAGCGTTGAAATTCATCATAAGGGCTTACAAAAGGATTGGTATAGGAGAGATCAGTAATGAGACCAACTACTATTTGATTGTTATCAGCATGATATAGAAAACCACCACCAGTTGATCCACTCTCGTTCAGCGGCCATCCTGCACTGTGAAGCACTAGGCCAGGCTGATGGATATCTGGTGGTATCGACCAGAGCTCTTTTATTCCCAAACCGTAATGCTGTGGATCGCAAGCATCATCCAGGGAAAACTTTTCAATAATCTCTTTGCCTAGATGCCCTCTGCAGCCCTCTGAGAAAAGAGTATATTTTCCTCGAAGTTCCATACCTGGGGTATAGGAGGCTTTCTTTTCGTTTTTAGCATCAACTCCCATATCACCTGTAACAACGCCCGCAATAGCACCATTGTCGGCGTACAGGACACTTGCTGCAGGAAAGCCCGAAAAGATTTCCACGCCTAAATTTTCCGCTTGCTCCGCCAGCCAGCGACATAGGTTGCCTAAACTGATAACGAAGTTGCCTTTGTTAGACATAGTCTTTGGCGCAAAAAAAGAGGGAATTTTTATTGCTTTATTTTTAGTAAGAAAATACAAGCTATCTTTAGAAACAGGAGTGCTAGCTGGTGCCCCTTGGTCTTTCCAGTCTGGAAAAAGTTCATTTAAGGCTGTTGGCTCCAAAATAGCACCGGAAAGTATATGAGCGCCTACTTCTGATCCTTTTTCTAAAACAACAACTGAGATATCCGCATTCATTTGCTTTAATCTGCATGCAGCCGAAAGGCCGGAAGGTCCGGCGCCAACAATAACCACATCGTAGTCCATATACTCAAGATCCATTGGGCGCTCCTTGATGATTTTCTGTGATAATTTGAATTATTGCAAAGGATAGATATCTCTTGCAAAGATAAATCTTCCAGATCATCCTAATATATTACTTTTTACGGGGCCATCAAACATTATAGGGATAATTTTGTATCCCTATAAACAAGAAATTGATTTAAAATACCATGTAAAGTATATTTTTAATTCCACCCCAAGACTAGTAAGTCTTTGAGGTATAGCAGAAGTTACAACTCTATAAAAGGTATCAAAGGATTTTGCCATGAAGGTGCTGGTTGCTATTAAGCGTGCTGTAGATTACAACGTTAAAGTTAGACCCAATTCCGATGGTTCAGGTGTTGATCTTAATAATTTAAAAATGTCGATTAATCCTTTTTGTGAGATTGCCGTAGAGGAAGCTGTTCGACTTAAAGAGAAGGGCGCCGTTACGGAAATTATTGTCGTATCCTTGGGGCCTCAGAAGGCACAGGAGCAGGTTCGTGCTGCATTAGCCATGGGTGCAGATAGGGGAATTTTAATTAAGATTGAAGAGACGATAGAAATCGAACCCTTAGCGATTGCAAAATGCCTGAAGATCGTTTGCGATGAAGAAAAACCTGATCTTGTATTGATGGGGAAACAGTCGATAGATGGCGATAATAATCAAACAGGACAAATGTTAGCTGCATTGGCGAGATATCCGCAAGGAACATTTGCCTCTGAGGTGGTTATCGATAATGGTAGTGTTTTTGTGACTCGAGAAATTGATGGTGGCCTTCAAACAATTAAGCTTGCCTTGCCTGCTATTGTGACTACAGATCTTAGATTAAATGTACCGAGATATGCCTCTCTTCCAAATATAATGAAAGCGAAGCAGAAGCCTATTCGTGAAATAACAGCAGAAGAACTAGGTGTTGATATCACTTCGCGTGTTTCTATTGTGAGCGTTAGTGCCCCCGTAGGCCGCCCTGAAGGAGTTAAAGTAGGCAGCGTGGATGAATTACTAGATAAATTAAAAAATGAAGCGAAGGTTATATAATGGCCATACTAGTTATTGCAGAGCATGACAATAGGAACTTAAAGACAGCAACACTTAATGCTGTTGCTGCAGCTCAAGTTCTAGGCGATAGTATTGATATCTTAGTGGCTGGTTTTGGTTGTGAGACAGTTGCTACCGAGACTTCAAGGGTCCCAGGAATCAAAAGGGTTCGACTTGCAGATAATAAAGTCTATGCTAATCAACTTGCAGAGAACGTTGCTCCATTAATCGCAGAAATCGCACCTGAGTATTCGCATGTATTAATGTCTTCGACAACTACAGGAAAAAATATTATTCCTCGCGCGGCTGCATTGATTGACGTACAGTCAATTTCTGATGTCATAACTGTTGAGGCTGAAGATATCTTTAGACGTCCTATATATGCAGGAAATATCATTGCAACAGTCAAAAGTAACGACGTAATTAAGTTAATGACAATTAGGACAACAGCTTTTAACATTGCTGCTTCTGAAGGCGGTTCTGCTGCAGTTGAAACTCTTAACAGTATTCATGATTTCGAGAAATCAGAGTTTATTAGGAATGACTTGGCTATTTCTGAAAGACCAGAGTTAACGTCAGCAAAAATTGTTATTTCTGGTGGTCGAGGGATGGGAAGTAGCGAGAACTTTGGTTTGCTGGAAAAAATTGCTGATAAGCTAGGAGCTGCAGTTGGAGCATCAAGGGCTGCAGTCGATGCAGGCTTTGTTCCTAATGATATGCAGGTTGGTCAGACCGGAAAAATTGTTGCTCCAGAGCTTTATATTGCTGTAGGAATTTCTGGTGCTATCCAACATTTGGCGGGGATGAAAGACAGTAAGGTCATTGTTGCGATCAACAAAGATCCCGATGCTCCTATTTTTCAGGTTGCAGATTATGGTTTGGTAGCAGACTTGTTTGATGTGATGCCAGAGATTGATGGCAAGTTATCAGAATATACAAGCTAGATCTTTAGTGAAATCCAGACCGGGCAATGATCTGACGGCTTGTCCATCCCTCTTGCTGTGTGATCAATTCCTACGCTAGATATCATGTTAGTTAGTGATTTGGAAGTTAAAATTAAATCAATTCTCAATCCGCGCTTAGGCTCCATTTCAAATCCGCGACTGCGATAATCAAACCAACTATACCTGTTGATTTCTTTTGGGTGGAAATGTTGATAGGTGTCGGTTAGCCCCCATTTTTCTAACCTTTGCAGCCACTTCCTTTCTTCAGGAAGAAAGCAACACTTCCCCGTGCGCAGCCAACGTTTTTTATTTTCATCCCCTATACCGATATCTAAATCCATTGGCGCCACATTCATGTCACCCATAACAAGCAAGAGATCGTTGGGGTTGTATTTGAACGCAAGATGATCTGCGAGATCGGAATAGAATTTTTGTTTATATGGAAATTTTTTATTATGCGAGCGGGACTCTCCTTGAGGAAAATATCCATTCAAAATGCTTATTTTCTTGTTTTGAAAATTAAATTCTCCAGTGATTAAACGTTTTTGATTTTCATTGTTATCATGTGGGAACCCCTTATCGCTATTAATTATTGGCAATCGATAGAGGAGCGCTACGCCATAGTGACCTTTTTGTCCGTGAAAAGTGACGTCATAGCCTAATTCTTGTATATCTTTTACTGGGAACTCTTCATTGGAAACCTTGGTTTCTTGTAGGCCAATAATGTCTGGCTCATGGTTACTGATAATAGATTTTAGCTGACTTATTCTGGCCCTAAGCCCATTGGCATTAAAAGACATAATTTTCATATTTATTAACGTGCTCTTGCTTGCTTTTCTGAAGATAAAAATATGTGATTCAAATAATCTGCAAAAATATTACCAGCCTCATAGAGTATTAAATCTTTCTCTGACAAAGGGCGTTGATCCTCATCTTTGTTTTTATCCTTGCTTGCATTTTTTTCAGAGCGCCACTCTTCTATAGATACATAATTTTTCTGTTTTTTGGCTTTGCGCCTCTTATTTTCTATTGCTAGCAAATTGTTGTCATATTCCTGTGATTGCATTTTCCGTTTCTTTTCATTCAAGGAAAGCTCCTTGATCGATGAGCGTTCTTTTATGAGACTGAGTTCTTCTTTTAGGTAAACTAGATCAGGGTCCTCTAGGAGTCTTTTGTGGTGCGAGCGTCGCAAAATGTCTATTGGAGGATTTTTTAAGAGAGCGCTCCAATAAATGCTATGCTTTGCTGGAGCAATGGTATCCCAAGGCAAAGCATTTTTTAGAGCGCTCTCTCCGACTCTTTCGATATCATAGGGAGAGGGTAGTTCAATATCTGGAATGATGCCGAGAAGTTGAGTACTTTCGCCAGAAACACGATAAAATTTAGACTCAGTGAGCTTTATTTGACCTTCTTTTAAGGGTAGCTGGATTTGAACTGTCCCTTTGCCGTAACTTTTAGAGCCGACAATAAGTCCTCTGTTGTAGTCTTGTATTGCTCCAGCAAAAATTTCAGAAGCTGACGCACTCAACCGATTGATTAAAACCAATAAAGGTCCATTGTAATAAATACTAGACCTTGATTGGTGAGCCCGGGAAGTAACATTGTTAGCGTTCTTTACCTGGACAATAGGACCTTTGCCAATAAATAAATCAGTTAACATTGTTGCCTCTTGAAGGAATCCGCCACCATTATTTCTTAAGTCAAGAATGAAGCCATCTACATTTTTTTCTGTATGTAGTTCATTGATGAGCCGCACAACATCTTTAGTTGTGCTTTTAAAATCAGGGTCATTGCTGTGAAGCGCATCCACGTCGAGATAAAAAGCAGGTATCTCAATTACACCAATTTTATAGATATGATTATTCCCATCTACAGTTGTAGGAACTTCAATTATTTCGGATTTCGCTGCCTGTTCTTCAAGTTGTATTTTATCTCTCACGATCTCAATTTTTTGATTAGCACCTGTTATGCTGCCTTTCGCTGGAACAATTTCTAGCCTTACAAGACTGTTTTTCTTTCCTCGGATCAATTCAACAACATCATCAAGTCGCCAGCCAACTACATCAATAAAATCTTGTTTTTTTTGTGCTACAGCAACAATTTTATCACCAGTCTTAAGAATGCCTTGTTTGTCAGCGGGACCGCCTTTAATAACGCTTACAATGGTTGTGTGCTCTCCGTCTAACTCAAGAACAGCTCCAATACCTGTTAGTGATAGGGATAGCGAGATTCGAAAATTCTTCATCGATCTCGGGGATAAATAAGATGTATGCGGATCAAAAAGACCAGTTAGCGCGTTCATATAGAGCTGAAAAACATCTTCACTATCACTTTGATGGATGCGTTTTTTAAGATTAGTGTATCGCTTTATAAGAAGTTTTCTAACTTCTTCCGGATCTTTGTCGTTTAGTTTTAGCCGAAGATATGCTTCCTTGGTTTTTTTGCGCCAGTAATTATCGGAGTCCTTTGTGGAATCTTGCCATTTATTAGCTTCTGTATCGATGGATAAAGACTCATCTTTATTTAGATCAAATATAAACCCGCTCTCAAGCAGGGCGATATTTTCTTGAAGTCGTTTCGATGCTCTTTGCTGATAACGTTTATATATAAAAAATCCAGGACTCAGATCCCCAGATTTTAGTAGGTCATCTAACTTAAATTTCCATTTCTGAAATTCGTTTATGTCTTCTTGAAGGAAATAGCTTTTTGTGGGATCTAAGAGCCCAAGGTATTGGGTTAATAAATTTTGTGAAAGGGCGTCATCTATGGGTTGTTTCTGAAAGTGTTGAGTTGTCAGTTTTTTTATAATATCAACGGTTGTTTCGGCCTGATTGGAGCTAAAGGTAATACTGTCCTTATCGACTTGAGCGATACTCTCAGCTGTCGAGAGAGGGCTGAGCCACGTTGCTTGGATAATTACAGCTAGCCGTAGTAAAAAAAACATTAGGCCTCCATTTTGTTTTATGGGCGGGTTTATATCCTAGTGTATCAAAATTGACTGGATATAAGCCTCTTAAAAATTTAAATTTACAGGATTGCTTAGGCAGTCTAAAAAAATTAGTAGGTCAAATACTGCAATACAGGGACTGCAATATCGCTGAAATAGAGATATGCTTGCATAAAATATCCACAACTAGGCTATATCCAAGATGAACAACACTATACGTCCAGCAGCATTGGTTACCGGTGGCGCCACCAGACTAGGCTTGGCTTTTGCAAATTCTTTAGCTCAAGCGGGCTATGATGTTGCTTTGCATTATAACGGCTCTGCTGCTGCCGCAGATTTAGCTGTAAAAAATATTGAGAGCCTAGGTGTTGCATGCACTACCTTTCAGGCAGACTTGTCTGAGCCTAATCCTGGGGAGCTTATAAACAACGTACTGGAATCCTATCCAAATTTAACTGTCTTAATTAATAGTGCTTCAGTTTACGATGCGGCAACAATCAGTAATACAGATATTGGGATGTTGCAAAAACAGTTTACAGTCAATTTTTTTGCACCTTTCCTTCTCACCCAGGCTTTTGCGAAGGGCTGCGCTCTCAGACCCGACCCTAGCGGCGTCGTTATCAATATTTTAGACAACAAAGTCTCTTTTCAGCAGTACAGTTATGCCGCATACCTTCTTTCAAAAAAATCCCTTGCTGAGTTCACTCGCCTTGCCGCTATTGAATATGCGCCGCATGTTCGTGTAAATGCTATAGCTCCAGGAGTTATTTTACCCGGAAGCGAGAGAACCTCTGATTATCTGGCATGGAGGATTGAAGGAATACCTCTAAAGATGCAAGGCAAAGCTGATCATCTTTTAAGGGCAATGAACTATCTGCTGGCAAATGAATTTGTGACAGGGCAAATTCTTACGGTCGATGGAGGAGAGGGTATCAATCACCAAGGTTTAAATGCAGAGCAGTTTAATAAAAAAGAAGAATTGTAAAAATGACGTTAAATAAACTCAACCAGGTGGTTATTTCAGTGGGATCGAATATCAACCCCTTGTCAAATATTAAAAAATCACAAAATATTTTATCTAAAGAGGAAAAATTTATTTATTCTGCTGACATTATTGAGACTGACCCTGTTGGGTATTTGGAGCAGCCTAATTTTCTTAATACAGCATTCTTGGTTGTTACATCCCTCGATTATGAAGAGTTTAATGCATACTTAAAAGATATAGAAGATCGTATGGGTCGCGAGAGAGGCTTAAATAAAGCCGGACCAAGAACAATTGATTTGGATATTATTGTATGGAATGGCAGGCTTTTGACGGATGACTACTACAGTTACGATTATGTCTCTATTCCAGTAAATCAAGTCATTGAGTTTGAGCGCATTGATATAAAAATTTAGTGAAATTTTTTAGTATTTCCTTATAATGCGCATCATTATTATTCTAATTAGAAATGGAGAAATATTGTGAAGGTACCTGTTCGTGTAGCTGTTACTGGAGCCGCTGGTCAAATTAGTTATTCTTTGCTTTTCCGAATTGCATCTGGGCAAATGCTTGGTGAGAATCAGCCTGTAATTTTGCAAATGCTGGAAATAACCCCAGCCTTAGAAGCTTTAAAAGGTGTAGCTATGGAATTAGATGATTGCGCTTTTCCTCAGCTCGAAGGTATGGTGTGTACAGATGATCCTAATGTTGCTTTCAAAGATGCAGATTATGCATTACTGGTGGGCGCTCGTCCTCGCGGCCCAGGAATGGAAAGAAAAGATCTGCTTGAAGCAAATGCGGCTATATTTTCTGTGCAAGGTAAGGCTATTAATGATAATGCTTCAAAAGATATTAAGATATTAGTTGTTGGTAATCCTGCAAATACCAATGCCTTGATTGCACAAAGAAATGCTCCCAATATTGATCCACGACAATTCACAGCTATGATGAGACTTGATCACAATCGAGCTAAAACACAAATTGCACAAAAAACAGGTAAGACGATTAACGATGTTACCAGTATGCTAGTTTGGGGCAATCATTCTGCTACTCAGTATCCAGACCTTCATCAAGTTAAAATTTCGGGTGAAACGGCTATGAACCTTGTTGATCACGCATGGTATGAGGAAGATTTTATCCCAACTGTGCAACAACGAGGGGCGGCTATAATTAAGGCACGAGGCGCCTCCTCTGCAGCCTCTGCTGCCAACGCTGCAATAGATCATATGCGTGATTGGGCGCTTGGGACGCCAGCTGATGATTGGGTAAGTATGGGTGTATTTAGTGACGGAAGTTATGGTATTACTGAAGGACTCATATACTCCTTTCCTTGTATTTGCAAAAATGGCGACTGGAAAATTGTTCAAGGGCTAGAAATTAACGAGTTTTCACGATCAAAAATGACTGCTACTGAGCAGGAATTGATTGAAGAAAGAGATGGAGTTAAACACTTGTTGCCGTAACATTTTTTTTAAAAGCGCCAAATAGGGCGCTTTTTTTTAATCAATAAATAAATTTTATTTTAATTATCGCTGGTTAAGCATATAAAATATTGCATGAATTTTTTTGGATAACCGTTAAGATAAAAAAGCTTTAAAAACCAATCTATAGAAGAGGTGGGCGCATGAATTCCCCAAGAGTAGAAGAGCAGGCGCCAAGCTTTGAACTGCTAAATCAGTGCGGCGAAAGTGTCTCACTTGCTGAATTTAATGGAAAAAAAAATGTTGTCTTATATTTTTATCCAAAAGCAATGACACCAGGGTGTACTGTTCAGGCATGCGGGATAAGAGATAGCGCATCTGAATTCCATGATTTTGATACTGTAGTGCTAGGCATTAGCCCTGACGCGTTCGCAAGACTTGCGCGCTTTGAGGAGAAGCAGGGGTTAAATTTTAATCTGTTGTCAGATGAAGATCATGTTGTGACTGAGTCTTATGGATGCTGGGACATGAAGAAATTTATGGGTCGAGAGTACATGGGAGTTCTAAGAAAAACATTTATTATTGATAAAACTGGAAAGATATCACTAGTGATGGATAAAGTTAATACTAAAACACATCACCAGGATGTATTATTATGGATAAAAAATAATTTATCTTAACGGATCCAAAAATTTTCAAGCAGTTATTAAAGTTCTCGGCTTAACATAACCCAAATTACTAACTAAGGAAATTCAATGTCACTAGATCTTCTCCATGCTGTACTTGCAGCCCCTGTGCCCGTAGCGCAAGAACAGAACCCTCTTTATACGCTCTTGATGTTCGCTGGTTTATTTGCGTTTATGTATTTTCTCATTATTCGCCCTCAAAAAAAGAGAGCAAAAGAACACAAGGAGCTAGCGGCATCATTAACCAAGGGTGATGAAATTGTTATGAATAGCGGGTTGCTTGGAAAAATATCTTCGCTAGACGAAGAATATATCACGATCCAGGCCGCTAATAACGTTGAGTTGAAATTTCAAAGAGCTTCGGTGCATGCTGTGCTTCCAAAGGGCACCATAAAAAAAATCTAATTAATTAAGGTCACTTTTGCGGCTTTAATTTCGTGGATATGTAGCTACTTAAGTGCTATTTTGGTTACAAGTATTCGGATCGAATGTAGTTTTTGGCAGCTATTTCTCTGTCGTTCTGAAGAAGAATTTTTTTAGAATTGAGCCGAGGGTGCATATAAAGTGCCAGTAAATTTTGGTGATAAGCTAGTAATAGCAATTTCCTCCCGAGCATTGTTCAACTTGGATCAAAGTCATAAAGTCTATCAAGAACACGGCCTTGATGCTTACTTTAAATATCAAGTTGAACATGAAGATGAAATTCTTGAGCCAGGCGAAGCTTTTCCTCTTGTCAAAAAACTATTAAGTATAAATGAAAATCTAGGTGGAGAGCCTAGAGTAGAAGTTATACTTTTGTCTAGAAATTCCGCAGACTCTGGCTTACGAGTATTTAACTCCATACAGCAGCATCAGTTGAATATTACTCGTGCAGCTTTTTGCGGGGGTGAAAGCCCGTATCGTTATGTAGCAGCTTTTGGATGCCACCTTTTTTTGTCAAACAATGCAGAAGATGTCCGTAACGCTCTGCATAGCGGAGTGGCTGCCGCAACACTCATGGCATCTAACGTGAAAGAAAAACCTGGAGACGAAATTCGCTTTGCGTTTGATGGTGACGCTGTATTATTTTCTGACGCATCAGAGAGAATATACAAAAAAGATGGGCTTGATGCTTTTACAAAAAATGAAAAAGTATCTGCAAGACAACCAATGGATGGCGGCCCTTTTAAGAATTTTCTTTATGCACTACAAGCACTACAAGCAGAATTTTCAGAGAAAGCCTGTCCTATCAGGACCGCCTTGGTTACTGCTCGATCTGCTCCAGCGCATGAGCGGGTAATAAGGACTCTTAGGGCTTGGGATATTCGTATTGATGAGTCATTGTTTCTTGGTGGTTTAGAGAAGGGTCAATTTCTGAAGTCTTATGGCGCAGATGTATTTTTCGACGACCAGCAAAAACATTGTGACTCAGCCAAGTCTCATGTTGCTACAGGGCATGTTCCTCACGGTATTGCTAATGAAGAAAACAGCTAGTTCATTTGTATCAAAATATTATGAATTTAAATCCTATTCCCAGCAAAATTGAGGCTAGAACTGGTTGCAGCACATGGCTGGGAATTTTTGCTGCTAGCTTTGTCCCTAGATGAATGGCAGGCAATGAGCCTATTAGCAGGCTTGCCAATAAAACCAGATCAACGTTACCCAGCAGGAATAAATGGCTTAGTCCTGCTATCAAGGTTAAAGGAACTGCGTGAGCAATGTCTGTTCCTATTACATGTAATGCAGGCAACTTAGGGTACAAAATCATTAGAAGAGCAGCGCAAAAAGCACCAGCACCAACTGAAGATAGGGTCACAAAAACTCCTAAAATAACACCAACACTAAAAGTTATCTTTTTTGTATGCTTCTGAAAAAAAGAACCCACCGCACCGTGTGGTTTATCAGACACATCCTTTAAAAATCGATTGAATAATATGACTAAAGCGGTAACCACAAGCATCACCCCAAGACTTGTGGTTAATAGCGGTCGATAGTCTTCTGCATTGGTAAATACTTTGCTAAGGAGGATAACGGTGATGATTGATGCTGGAATACTTCCGGCAGCCAAACATGCAACGAGATCCCACTGGACGCTTTTTTGTCGAGCGTGCGCAATAACTCCGCTCGATTTGGTGATGGAGGCGTAAAGTAAATCTGTTCCAATAGCTACGTTATAAGGTATACCAAAAAGGATGAGAAGGGGGGTCATGAGTGAACCCCCACCAACGCCTGTCATGCCTATAACAAGTCCAACAAAAGCACCTGAAGCTACGTATAGTAGAAAATCCATCAGTATTTAAGTTTCCATATCTACATGAAAGGCTGGCAACTTTACCAATTTATAACTATTACTTCAAAGTAATAGTTTTTTATATTTTTTTGGTTGTTGTTCTTAAAAGGCATTCATTAGGACATCGTCACGATGAAATTGAATTACTTGAAGATTTTAAAGAAAATCTAGGTCTGGATTATCATTAAGAATTTCTTTAAGTTGATCTTCTTCTGTAATTTTTTGACCCAAGACCTCCTTTACAAATTTGAAGTATACTGTATAGACTTTAGGCGACCTACCTTCCTTCTCGACAATAAAAAAAGGTGCTCTATCAGCGCTATATAGTGCTGCTAGAACCATTCCGGGTGAGCTGGGGTCACGCTCGTCAGCAATTATCACTTGATCTATGAACTGATTTTGGTCTGCAGCATTAATTTTATCTTGTACTTCCTTGCATTTTTTACAGAAATTTCCATCTAGTTGAATTTTTTTCACGAAGGTGATTTTCATGGTGTATGTCCTGAGCCATAAATTACCAGGTTGTATTTACATGGTTTTTATTTTTTTGTATTAACCTCATGTAGGCCGCATTCTTTTGCAGTTGCTTCCTCCCACCACCATCGACCTTCTCTCTCATGCTGACCTGGCCCTGTAGGCCTAGTACATGGCTCGCATCCAATACTTACAAAGCCTTTGTCATGTAGCTCGTTGTAGGGCAAATTATTTTGGCGAATATACGCCCAGACTTGCTGAGATGTCCAGTTTGCTAGAGGGTTAAATTTCACTAGTTTCTCTTGGGGGCGAGAAAAAGCCATGTCATCCTGAATTACGGGAATAGCAGATCGAGTCCCTGGGCTTTGATCGCGCCTTTGTCCTGTAATCCAGGCATCTAAAGTTAGAAGCTTGCTACGCAATGGACCTATTTTACGAATACCACAGCATTCTTTGTGGTCATCTTTATAAAAGCTGAACAAGCCTTTTTCGCGAACTAGATTATTTAGTGCCATTGTATCTGGAAATACTATGTCAATTTTAACTGAATAGTGGTCTCTAACTTTTTCGAAAAATCGATAAGTTTCTGGATGGAGTCTTCCTGTATCAAGAGAAAAAATTTGAACTTTTCCAGGAGAGATCTTATGAGCCATGTCTATCAGGACTACATCTTCAGCACCGCTAAAAGAAATAGCAATATTTTTAAATTTACTTAAGGCGTAGGCCATGATTTCTTCTGGAGCTTGCCCTGAAAGCTGCAGGTCTATATCTACTATTGGTAAAATTTGATCTGACATTGAATTATTTTATATCCTATGAAGATAAATAATGTTGAAATGATACCAGAGCTAAGACTAAAGAAGAATAATCAGATGATGTATGATTAATATATTATTTCTTTATAACAGTTTTATCTTTTAATGTTGTTAGGAGCTTATTGCGCTACTTCCTTGAACTGGATAAAGTGGCGAATTATGGTTTTCTTTTTTCTGCTTAACTGAGGAATAGTTTGTGGAGATTGCATGTTTGGATCTGGAAGGTGTGTTGATCCCAGAAATTTGGATCGCATTTTCTGAAAAAACCGGTATTAATGAACTCAAAAGAACTACGCGCGATGAGCCTGATTACGATGTGCTGATGAGGTATAGGTTGGATGTCCTGAAAAAAAATGGTCTTGGTCTGACTGAAATTCAGGAAGTTATTGAAACTTTGGCCCCGCTTGATGGGGCAAAAGACTTTGTAGACTGGTTGCGCGAGCGCTTTCAGGTTGTAATTCTTTCAGATACTTTTTATGAGTTTGCACAACCGTTGATGAGGCAACTGGATTTTCCAGCATTATTTTGTCATACGTTAGAGGTTGATGAAAATAATAATGTAGCAGGCTATGCGTTACGGCAAGCCAACCCTAAACGCCAAGCAATTGTAGGTTTCAAGAGCATGTACTACCGCACTATTGCGGCGGGTGATTCTTATAATGACACCACCATGCTAGCTGAAGCAGATGTGGGAATTTTGTTTCATGCTCCTAAAAAAGTAATTGATGAATTTCCTCAATTTCCTGCAGTAAACGACTTTGAGGCGCTAAAAAAAGAATTTATCAAAGCAAGCAATCGAAACTTGAATTTGTGAGACGTTTTTTAACTGTAAACTCTTATGGTCGATTGTTAGTCTCTTGAATTGTATTTGATTTTATCAGCAAGCTGATTTTATCAAATATTTCTTGATATTCGTCTGCTGCATTTGAATCTGCAACTATACCTCCGCCTCCCCAGCAATGGAGACGTTCTCCGTCAGATATAAGGGTGCGTATGGCAATACTGGTATCCATTTTTCCAGTTATGCTTATGTAGCCTATGCTTCCGCAGTATACTGATCGCTTGCATGACTCAAGCTCATCAATTATCTCCATAGCTCTTTTTTTTGGTGCTCCCGTGATAGACCCCCCGGGAAAGCAGCGGCGAAGTAGGGATATGGGTGTTTCATTTTTGCGAATAAGGCCTGTGATTGTACTTACCAGATGGTGAACATTTTCAAAGCTCTCGATCTCGAATAATCTCGGCGTTTGTATTGAGCCAGGAATACAAGATTTTCCTAGATCGTTTCGCAATAGATCTACAATCATTAGATTTTCAGCTTTGTCTTTTTTGCTATTAATAAGTTTTGTGATCTGAAGAATGTCATCTTCTTCTGTGACCCCACGACTGATCGTACCTTTGATGGGCTTAGTTTCCACTTTATTTCCATCTAATTTTATAAAGCGCTCTGGCGAGAAGCTCAGGATTGCTTGTTTTGAGTCTCCTAATTGATAGTAACAGCTGTATGGTGCCGGAAGGCTTCTGCGTAATTCTTTGTAGAGCTCCCAGTTGTCTGCTTTGAATTCTGCAGAAAAGTGTTGGGCGTAGTTAACCTGATAGCAGTCCCCAGCAAGAATATAGTTTTTTACTTTGGCAATAGCAGACATGTAGCAATCTTTCTTGGTGGTCGATATAAAATTTCTATAAATATTTTTTTCTTTTTTATAAATATCTTGTGATTTATTGTTAATGCATTTTATTACTTCTTTTCTTAATGACGACAAACAATCAGCATTAAAAAATAGCCAAGATTTTTTAGAAAAATGGTCTAGAACTAAAGCCCATTGATAGTGACCAATCCTCATATCCGGAAGACTGTCGAGTTTCGGTGGTTGATCTCGCATAGGTTGGTCTAGATCATAACCAAAATAACCTGCCAGACCGCCTATAAACGGATAGTCGTCATAATGCAGCCCTGTCTTTTTTAGCGATAAAAATAACTGCTCACACAAATCAAAGGGATTTTCACTGGAGATGGTTGTGCTTTGGGTTGTAATGATTTGAGTTTCTTTCCCTCTTGTTTCCAAAACTACTGATGGGCTCGCAGTGATGATATCAAACTGACTGCTTGAATAGGCGGGCCTTCCTGCATCTAACCATATGGCATCCGGCAAGTGACGAATTGATGCAAAAAGATCTTCAGCGCTTTGCTGGTAGGGGAGATTAATGATTTCAACGTTCTGCATGATGCAGTAGTTTACGTTACTTCTTTTTAATTTCAATCATGATGAGGCTTTATGACTCTTGGTCTTTACAGAAGGCCACAGAAAGTAAAAAATAGACTATGCAAATTAAAGAATAATAAAAACACTTCTTGGCAGAAGGCAGTGTTTTTGACCTTAGGAGAGCATATGAACTATTCAACCCCCAATCTGTGTGATGAATACTTTGAGCTAATAGATGTTTTAGAACCCATGATGACTAGTTATGGTGGCAGAGATTCTTTTGGCGGAGAAATTGTTACAATAAAATGCTATGAAGATAATTCACTAGTTAAAGAAAATGCGGGGAAATCGGGTCATGGAAAAGTTTTAATTGTTGATGGGGGAGGCTCATTGCGTCGAGCATTACTAGGGGACTTGATTGCAGGTGATGCATGCAGGAATGGATGGGAAGGTATGATAATCTATGGATGCGTCCGTGATGTAGACGCTTTGGTTACAATGGATCTGGGTATTCAGGCAATAGGTAATATTCCAGTAAAAACTGAAAAACGTGGTATTGGCGATCTAAATATTCCTATAACATTTGGGGGTGTAACATTTAGTCCTGGCGCATATGTCTATGCTGACAATAATGGCATTATTGTATCCTCGACACCGCTATCTTCTAGTGCGACCGAATAACTAAAAGTTAACCAAAAACAATAAAAAGGCTGCTTGCGCAGCCTTTTTATTGTTCTTATGTGGCTACACTATGAATAAATTAAAATTGATTCATAGTGTTGTCTTTGCCTGAGGCTTTCAGTGCAGCCTCACCAGCAAAATATTCTTTATGGTCATCACCCATATCAGATCCAGCCATATTTTGATGCTTGACGCACGCAATGCCTTGGCGTATCTCTTTTCGCTGCACTCCAGCGACATAACCTAGCATGCCCTGGTCTCCAAAATAATCTTTTGCTAGATTATCAGTAGAAAGCGCTGCTGTATGATACGTCGGCAGAGTGATCAAATGATGGAAAATGCCCGCTTCTCTTGCCGCATCTGCCTGAAATGTACGTATTCTTTCATCTGCTTCTGCAGCTAACACGGTTTCATCGTAATTAATGCTCATAAGATCATCGCGATTGTATGATGAAATGTCCTTACCTTCAGATAGCCATAGATCGTATATTTGTTGACGGAAATTTAATGTCCAATTAAATGATGGACTGTTGTTATAAACAAGCTTTGCATCTGGGACTTGTTCTCTAATGGCGTTGACCATTGCGCCAATTTGAGCAATATGAGGCTTCTCAGTTTCAATCCATATTAGGTCTGCACCATTTTGCAGAGAGTTTATGCAGTCTAGTACACAGCGAGCCTCTCCTGTTCCTTCTTTAAACTGAAATAGATTAGACGGAAGGCGTTTAGGGCGCAAAAGCTTCCCACCTCTATTGAGGATAACATCACCATTTTTCATTGAGTTTAAAGAAACTTCTTCGCAGTCAAGAAAGGAATTGTATTGATCGCCTAAATCTCCAGGCTCTTTTGTTACAGCAATTTGTTTAGTTAGACCAGCACCCAAGGAGTCAGTGCGAGCAACAATAACTCCGTTGTCCACCCCAAGCTCTAAGAATGCATAACGCACAGCACGTATTTTGGCAAGAAAGTCCTCATGAGGAACAGTTACTTTGCCGTCTTGGTGACCGCATTGTTTTTCGTCAGAAACCTGATTTTCAATCTGAATACAGCAAGCCCCAGCTTCAATCATTTGTTTTGCCATCAGATACGTAGCTTCAGCATTTCCAAAGCCAGCATCGATATCAGCAATAACAGGAACAACGTGTGTTCTATGCGTATTGACCTGCTCTTGTATATCTTTAACTAAGGCTGAATTGTCGGTATTCCGCGCAGCATCAAGTTGACGGAATAGTCCACCAAGTTCACGCGCATCGGCTTGACGCAAGAAGGTATAGAGTTCTTCAATTAGACTGGCTACCGATGTTTTTTCATGCATTGATTGATCGGGAAGGGGACCAAACTCTGATCGAAGAGCAGCAACCATCCACCCAGACAGATATAAATAACGACGATCTGTGTTTCCAGCAAAGTGTTTTTTGATGGAGATCATTTTTTGCTGACCGATAAAGCCATGCCAACAGCCTAGTGATTGAGTGTATTTGGAGGAATCTGCATCGTAGGCAGCCATATCCTTACGCATTATATCTGCTGTATATTTTGCAATATCCAGACCGGTTTTGAATTCGTTTTGGGCGCGCATCCTAGCAACTGACTCTGGATTAATTGCGCTCCATCCACTTCCATTACTTTTTCGTAACGATTCAACAGCATCAATATTTTTAGTGTAGTTCGACATTTGAGATCCTTGGTCTTAGAAGAATTAGAATTATGATTAATATTTCATAAATTATACCGATCGACCTATTATTTATACACTATATGATAATTATTATGAGTATTTTTTACATGAATGTTTATATGTGGCAATAAGACTATTATTTATGTATTGTATGGATGTTAAATTAAGTATTTACTAAATGAATATACATAAACATTATGGTATGAATACATATGACTATGCGTAATATAGATTTAAATTTATTAGTTTTTTTGGATGTGCTCCTTAAAGAAAGAAATGTAACCCGGGCGGCAGAAAGTTTAGGTATCAGCCAACCGGCTATGAGTAATGGACTTAGGCGTTTACGCGACCTGTTTGGCGATCCTTTGTTGGTGAGAACAAGTGATGGTATGAAGCCAACAGAAAGAGCAGAGATGTTGCAACCAATGGTACGAGATGTTCTTGCTTCTGTTGAGAAAGCTGTAGAGCCAAGTCAGGAGTTTGATGCAGCCGCAGCTGACAGAGTCTTTAGGATCTCTGTTAGCGACTATACTGAATCTACTTTATTGCCTCATTTGATGCGAAGACTTCGCTCGGAGGCCCCGAATATTACTCTAGATGTATTGACGCCGAGCGATATCAGCTATCAGGATGTAGAGCAGGGGACAGTTGATCTTGTTATCAATAGATTCGATGTTTTGCCGCAATCCTTTCATCAGATGACAGTATGGCGAGATACTTTTTCATGCCTCTTGAGCCACCACAATCCAATAGTAAATAATTTTAATCTGGATTCTTATTTAGATTCTGGACATGTCTGGGTAAACAAAACAGGCATGGGTGTCGGTGTGGGCATGGAGCCGGGTGCTACAAAAACTCTTGGGTGGGTCGATGAAGCTCTCTTCAGCATAGGAAAACAAAGACGAATACGAGTATTTACAAGACACTATCAAGCTGCAATGCGTTTAGCAGAGCTGCGTGACCTTATTGTGACTCTTCCTACAAAAGCCGCCAGACTGCTTGCAGATAACCCGAATGTCGTAATTTTTGATCCACCTTTCTCGATTCCTGAGATAGAGTTAAAAATGGCTTGGAGTCCTCTAGTACAGCATAATCCAGCGCATCAGTGGATACGCCGATTGATTGCTGATGTTGCAAAAAAACTAGATTAATTTTTATATTGCTATGTAAGGCATCATGTAGTTTATTCGCATAAAAAATAACGGAAATAAAGTTAGTTAAGTTGATTAATGCTTAAAAATTTCCATACAATTAAACTTTTATTTAATTCTTACTTATAGGATCAATTATGGCGGAGCGTATTAAGGTGGCTGGCTTGCAGGTCGATAATTCAATTTACAGTTTGGTGAATAACGATATTATTCCAGGAACATCTTTAGATATAAGTGCTTTCTGGGAATCTTTCGCTGATATTGTTAGCAGGTTTTCTCCATTAAATAAGCGCTTATTGGCTAGACGTGATTTATTACAACAGGAGATAGATTGCTGGCATCAGAAAAATTTTAATCAGTTTTTTGATTTTTCTTCCTATAAGAAATTTCTGCAGGAGATCGGTTATTTGGTTCCAGTCGGCCCTGATTTTAATATAAACACAAAGGGTGTGGATCCAGAAATTACTTCTCAAGCGGGACCTCAGTTAGTTGTACCTGTAATGAATGCTCGTTTTGCATTAAATGCTGCTAATGCGCGATGGGGCAGTTTGTACGATTCACTCTATGGCACTAATGTAATCGCAGAAGAAAATCATGCGCAGAAAACAAAACAGTATAATCCCGAACGGGGCGCTAAGGTGGTTCAGTATGGGAAGGAGTTTCTTGATAGATCTATCCCTCTAGCCGGAGGCTCGCATATTAATGTTACAAAATATTTTCTTCATGATGGTGTGCTTCAGGTAGAACTAGAAGATGGTATTGTTACTGGTCTTTTGGATCCTTCCCAATTTTGTGGCTATGCCGGAGAATCGGAATTACCAGAAATTTTACTTTTTAAAAACAATGGATTGCATTTTGAAATTCAAGTTGATAGTAATACAGAAATAGGCAGGTCTGATCCTGCTGGAGTTAAGGATATTCTAATAGAAGCAGCCTTAACGACAATTATGGATTGTGAAGATTCAGTTGCAGCAGTTGATGCCGAAGATAAGGCTTTGATTTATCGTAACTGGTTAGGGCTAATGAAGGGCGACCTAGAGGAAACCCTGACAAAAAACGGAAAGACTCTGATTAGAAGGATGAATCCTGATCGTACATATAAGCAATTTAATGGCGAACCCTTGATTCTTTCTGGACGAAGTCTGCTTTTTGTGCGTAATGTCGGCCATCTGATGACTAATCCTGCTATTTTGGACTCAAAAGGTAATGAGGTTCCTGAAGGGATTATGGATGCCGTTATAACCAGCTTGATAGGTATGCATGATATCCAGGGAAGGGGGGCATTTTGTAACAGCAAAACAGGGAGCATCTACATTGTTAAGCCTAAAATGCATGGTCCTGAGGAGGTAGCCTTTACAAATGATCTCTTTGATGCGGTTGAAGATGCTTTAAGTCTTGATCGCAACACGTTGAAGGTTGGGATTATGGACGAAGAACGACGAACTTCTGTTAATTTAAAGGAATGTATTCGTGCTGTTCGAGATCGCGTTGTATTTATTAATACAGGATTTTTAGATAGAACAGGTGATGAAATCCATACAAGTATGGAGGCGGGCGCTTTTGCCCCAAAAGGACAGCTTAAAACTATGCCGTGGATATCAGCTTATGAAGACCAAAATGTTGATGTAGGCTTAGCCTGTGGTCTTGCGGGTAAAGCGCAAATAGGTAAAGGGATGTGGGCGGTTCCAGAAAATATGGCTGATATGATGCAGCAAAAAATCAATCATCCTTTGGCGGGTGCAAACACAGCCTGGGTTCCTTCTCCTACGGCAGCGGTCTTACATGCTTTGCATTATCACGATGTAGATGTTTTTGCCCAACAAAAGCTTTTGTCTAAGCGTCCAGCCGCTAATATTGATGATATTTTGACAATACCTTTGCTTGAGGAAGAACTGTCTTCAGATAAAATTGAGAAAGAGTTAGAAAATAATGCTCAGGGGATATTGGGGTATGTTGTTCGCTGGATAGATCAAGGTGTGGGTTGCTCAAAAGTGCCAGATATTAATAATGTTGGATTGATGGAAGACAGGGCTACACTTCGCATATCAAGTCAACACATAACAAATTGGATCAGACATGGAGTAACTACCGAGCCTCAAGTCCTAGAGGTGATGAAGCGCATGGCCCAAGTGGTCGACCAGCAGAATGCTAGTGATCCTTTGTATCAAAAAATGTCACCAGGATTTGAGCAAAACACAGCTTTTTCTGCAGCCTATGATCTTGTCGTTAAGGGGGCCAAGCAACCGAGCGGTTATACCGAACCTCTTTTGCATGCATACCGAAAAAAATCAAAGATCCTTAGTTTGGCAAGCATATCGACAGCCGAGCTAGAGGAGTAACTGGCATGTTTGCGGATAATGTGGTTTTGCTACCAGTTGAGACTGCTAGACCACACCGCCTGTTATATCTTTCGTTCGCCGTTAATATAGTGTGTTTTGCCTATTTGTGCGATACGTAGCTCACCTAGAGCTTCTGATAAGTCAGGATATTTTGGTAGCGTCATGTATCTTGCAAACCATTCATTGAGTAATTCATCATTCTCAATAAGGTTATTTAGCATTAATTTGGCTTGCTGAATAAACATCGGATCTATCGTAGTTTTCGCCATGGCCATGGTGAGCGGCGGGTCTTTATAGTGGCTTGAGTGATTTTGTGTCATGAGCATGTTGGTTAGATCGCCCAGCATATCCGTCAGAGATGGCGATCTAAATCCGATTGAGTATGTAAGGCAATCATTGCATGCCGTCCCCCAATGTGCCAATTTTGGTGGCACATAAAGTATATCTCCAGGGCCCAAAAGCCACTCTTGTGTTACTTCAAAGTCACTGAGTATACGCAAAGCTGTGTCTGGTAATACTGGAGTTGTGGAATCGCAGGTTTGGCCTAGCTGCCACTTTCGTTGACCTAGGCCTTGTAGTAAGAAGACATCATAATAGTCAAAATGAGGCCCAACACTTCCTCCTTTTGGAGCATAACTCACCATAATGTCGTCTAGGCGCCAAGGAGGGAGAAAGTAAAATTGGTCCGCTAGTTTTTTGACTTCTGGGACCCATAGATTTACAGCCTGAACTAGTAATGTCCAGTGTTTTTCTGGTAGATTCCGAAAAATGGACTGATCGAAGGGTCCGAATTCCAGACTCCAGGGTTTCGACTGCCCTTGCTCAAAAACAAGCCTTGATTCAATATCTTCATCGAGCGATAAGCCTGCTAGCTCATCTTTAGATAGCGGAGATTCAAAATTTGGCAAAGCATTTCGTATCAATAGAGGTTTCTTTTGCCAATACTCCGATAGGAATTGATCAGCAGAGATTCCGCCTAATACAGATGGGAAGTCTTCCATTAAAAAAGATCCTGTAGTAAAAAGCATAATATTTATGAACTTAAAGGAGCAATCTAGACAGCTTTAGCTTGTTCGACAGCATTACCGATATACGTAGCTGGAGTGAGTTTTCTGAGCTCTATTTTGGCTTCGTCAGGTATTTCCAGAGTTTCAATAAAATTTAATAATGTAGTTTTGGTGATACCTTTTCCTCTGGTAAGAGCTTTAAGTTTTTCGTATGGCTCTGGAATATTGTAACGACGCATTACCGTTTGAACTGGTTCAGCTAAAACCTCCCATGTATTATTTAAATCTTCAGCTAAGCGTTCGTCATTAATATCTAGCTTGCTTATACCCTTGAGGACAGACTGGTAGGCTATCAGACTGTATCCAAATCCCACCCCCATATTGCGAAGGACTGTAGAATCAGTTAGATCTCTCTGCCAGCGTGAAATAGGTAGTTTTTGAGATAAATGTGCAAATAGCGCGTTGGCTAAACCGAGATTTCCTTCAGAGTTTTCGAAATCTATTGGATTCACCTTATGCGGCATTGTGGATGACCCTATTTCCCCGGCCACTGTTTTTTGTTTAAAGTAGCCTATTGAGATATAACCCCACATGTCACGATTGAAGTCTATTAAAATGTTGTTAAATCTGGCAATCGCATCGAATAATTCAGCTATATAATCATGAGGTTCAATTTGAGTAGTGTAGGGATTCCAGTTTAAATTTAGACTCACAACAAACTCTTCAGCAATGGCAGCCCAGTTGATATTGGGATATACCAAAACATGAGCATTATAGTTTCCGACAGCCCCGTTAATTTTTCCTAGTAGCACTACTTTCTTAATCTGCTCTATCTGGCGTTTTAGACGATAAGCAACGTTAGCAAATTCTTTGCCCACTGTTGTCGGTGAGGCTGTCTGCCCATGTGTGCGAGAAAGCATTGGAACATCTGCATATGTTCTTGCTATTTCGGACATTCTGGAAACTACTGCCTCAGCATTTGGTAATAAAAAATTATCTTTTCCTTCTTTTAGCATCAACGCATAAGAAAGATTATTTATATCCTCAGAAGTGCAAGCAAAGTGAACGAACTCAGATATTCTTGCCAGCTCTAAGTTTTCTGAAATACGTTCTTTTATGAAGTACTCTACTGCTTTGACATCATGGTTTGTGGTGGCCTCTATTTCCTTGATACGCAAGGCATCTTGTTCGTTAAAATTAGAGGCTAGGGCATCAAGCGTCTTTTTAGCGCTATCACTTAATGTTGATATTTCTTTTATTTTTGGATGGTTAGCCAGTTTTTTGAGCCAACACACCTCTACATAAACACGATATTTTATTAAGGCAAATTCACTAAAAGCAGAGCGAAGGCCTTGGGTTTTGCTAGCATAGCGGCCATCAATTGGCGAAATCGCTGTTAAGCTGGAAAGATTCATTGTTAGGTCCGGTAAGGCTTTTTAAGGGTCTTCTTATACTAGATCAATTTAAAGAATTTAAATCTTACAATAATTCTCATATCATTGCAGAAGAAAGTGCATTGTAGCCTTAAATTTGATTCTAGAAATTATTGTTATTTAACATCGCTCATGCATTATCTGCATGTTAGCTTGTGTTTAAAGCCTTTGTTTGGCTTAAAATATATCTTTTGTTAAAGATTAGATGACGTCTTCGCCCTCCAAGCTGATGAAAAAGCATTGCTGATCGAATAGCCGAAAACAATAAGCATCTGACACGTTCAACGATACTTTTTTGCCCTAAGTGGTCAACACATCCGTGTACAGTTATTCGGTACTTTAGGGTACCAAAACTATCTTGATAAATTTGAGCAATGTTGGATATAACATTAGAATGTGTAGTAGAAAAATATTCTGCTTGGGCTATGCATTTGTCCAATCTTTGTCTGACCATAAGAGACATCGCTTTATTGCTCCGAAGTTTTTCTGCTAAATATATTGTGCCAATGACGTAGCGAAGTGTTTCAGAAGCCTTTATATCAAGCCTCGAATTTAAGAAGTCCTGTATAGATTCAATTCCAGTATCTAAGTTATCAGGGGATCGAAACATAGCGAGTGTATCTCTAGGGTCCTTGTGAAGCAGACTCTCCATACTTATTTTTAGCTCTTTTTCGGAAACTAGCCCATGTTTTGATAGCTGCTCAACGAGATGGCATGATTGAAAAATGCCAGATAAGGCTAGCAGTTGGTCTTTGGTGGGTTTATTGAATATCACTATGTATTATCAGCTTTTATAGATTATTAATTAATTATCATTTTTTTAGGCTTATTTAATGACACCTCCGCCAAGGCATATACTGTCTCGGTAAAGTACTACCGATTGGCCTGGCGTCAAGGATCTCTGAGGAGTATTGAACTTCATTAAATAGCCACCTTCAGTTTTTATTACCTGGCATTGTTGGTCATCTTGGCGATATCGAGTCTTTGCTTGACACGAAAAGTCTGTGTTTTCATTTTTGATTATTTCCTCAGGTAATCCGTTAATCCAGTGCAATTCGGACACTTTTAGGCTATCAGAGAAAAGCAACGGATGGCTTCCCCCTTGAACTGCAATGAGAGTGTTGCGCGACAAGTCTTTTCCAGACACATACCAAGGGTTGTCGTCTGAAGTTTTCAGTCCACCAACACCTAAGCCTTGCCTTTGCCCTAATGTGTAGTACATCAAACCAGAATGTTGGCCAATAATATCTCCATCGGACGATTCAATATTACCTGGCTGCCCGGGTAGGTATTGTTCAAGGAAATCCTTAAATCTTCTTTCACCAATAAAACAAATCCCAGTTGAATCTTTTTTCTTTGCTGTTATGAGGCCGTACTCTTCGGCAATTTTTCTAACCTCAGTTTTTTTCATTTCCCCAATAGGAAATAAAGTTCGAGAAAATGCGGCCTCGTTCACAGCATGCAAAAAATAACTCTGATCTTTGCTGTCATCGATTCCTTTCAAAAGATAGGTGCGCCCATTCTTTGTTGACGTTCGCGCATAATGCCCTGTGGCTATATAGTCACCACCCAATAGCTCAGCATAATCAAGAAATACTTTAAATTTAATTTCTTTGTTGCATAAAATATCAGGATTTGGCGTCCTGCCGCTTTTGTATTCTTGTAAAAAAATTTGAAATACATCATCCCAATATTCAGATGCAAAATTTACACTGTGAAGAGGAATTTTTAGCATATCCGCTACAGATTGCGCATCAGACATATCTTGTTGAGCAGTGCAATATTCAGTTCCATCATCTTCATCCCAATTCTTCATGAACAGGCCTTCCACAACATAACCTTGTTGCTTGAGCAGCAGTGCTGTGACAGAAGAATCCACGCCACCAGACATTCCGACGATCACTTTCGTTTTTGCAGCCTGAGTGCTGAGAGTAGTTTTTTTCTTAAAGGTAGGCATAAGCTTAATGATTCTACCGGTGGGTTAGCAGTAAATCCAATTAATACGTTCTGATGGCTTCATATTTCTTCTGGTTGCATGGGGGCTCTATAGGTTTTTATTATGTGTGAGGTAGGTATATTTTTTGGCAACGATATTCGCCAGGAAGCATACCCCCCAGCTTCCATGCCCCAATTGCATTGCGAATTAGCCGGAGGGTCGGAAAGCCTACAGATGCAGTCATTCTTCTGATTTGTCGATTTTTGCCTTCCTTGATGCGAAGCTCTATCCAGCTAGTTGTTAGGCTTGGTCTATTTCGAATAGCTGGTTTTCTTGGCCAGACTATAGGCTCATTTATTATTTTTATTTTTGCTGGACGTGTCATTCCATCATTAAGCATAACCCCTGCTTCTAGTATTTTAATTGCGGCCAGGGTGATTGTGCCCTCAATTTGCACCAGATAGGTTTTTTCCATTTTGTATTTTGGATTTGAAACACGCGCTGTTAACGGCCCGCTACTTGAAAGTAGCAAGAGACCCTCAGAGTCAAGATCGAGCCTACCCATTGGGTATACGCTAGGAATATCTATGTAGTTTTTAAGCCCCGGATGTCCGTCATTCTCAGAAAATTGACTTAAAACTCCATATGGCTTGTTAAAAAGTATAAGATCGATCATATATATATATCCATAAAGCACTGAAAAAATTATATTTTTCATCTACCAGTATTTTCTTGAGGTAGTTTGCAGTTTTTTGCATAAGAATCAGACAAAATCATCTTGATAAGCGTGTGTAATGTTGGCTATAACTTGATTATTTATCAAAAGATAATATATTTAAGATTCAGTGGTATCTGACTTGAAATTCACTAATTACCACCCAATATAAACGAAACAGTATTTTTGTACAGAGCAGAACTTAGATTGATTATTTTGACCTGTTGTGACTAAATATAAGGCATATGGAGTTGAAATAAAGTCTGTGTGGACGCCATCATAAGGTGAATAAAAAGTAACATTAAAATTTTTATGTATATGAATAATTTCTTTATGATAAAACTTGGTGCTGATAATCAGGACTCGGAGTGGGGTGGCGATAGCGCTGTTGCTCTTGAGGAGTCAAAACCAAAGTTAAAAAAACCACCTCTCTATAGGGTAGTCATATTTAATGACGACTATACCCCGATGGAGTTTGTTGTATCCCTTTTGGGGTCGATCTTTGGTATGGGCTACGAGGATGCGACAAGGGTGATGCTAAAGGTGCATACTGAAGGTAAGGCAGTTTGTGCTATATATATTCGCGATATAGCTGAAACAAAAGCCCAGCAGACTAGAGAGTATGCTAGGACTCACGAACACCCACTACGCTGCGAAATAGAACCAATAGATGATGAGTCTAACTAAAAAAGATAAGGGATTTTTATGCTAAGCAAAGAGTTAGAGCTAACGCTAAATGATGCTTTTAGATGCGCAACAGAAAAACGTCATGAATTTATGACTGTCGAGCATTTATTTTTGGCTTTGCTTGAAAATGAATCAGCAGCTGGCGTCTTAAAATCCTGCGGTGCTGATATAGCAGTGTTAAAAAGAGATCTTGATGAGTTTATTGACTCCACGCCATTGATATCTTTAGATAATGAAGATCAGTCTGTCCGACCAACATTGGGGTTCCAGCGTGTATTGCAGCGTGCTGTTTTTCATGTCCAGTCATCAGGCAATAAAGAGGTAGATGGGTGTAATGTTCTTGTAGCTATTTTTAGCGAACAAGAGAGTCAGTCAGTCTATTTTTTGCATGCGCAAAACATAACTAGAATTGATGTAGTTAATATCATATCTCATGGAGTTCCTGGCCATGCGGACCAACCTGAAGGTGTTCTTGATGATGCTAACATGGACGATAATCTTCAGCCTGAAAGTACAAAAAAAGCCAGTCTCTTGGATCAATTTACCACTAATCTAAACATTCAGGCTCAGCAAGGAAACATAGATCCTCTCATAGGTCGAGATCACGAGGTTGAGCGAGTCTCACAAATCCTAGCCCGTCGTCGTAAAAATAATCCATTATTAGTGGGTGAGGCAGGGGTTGGAAAAACAGCGATTGCTGAAGGCTTGGCAAAAATGATCGTAGATGGTGATGTCGCTGATATTCTTGCTAATTCGGTTGTGTATTCTTTGGACCTAGGAGATTTGCTTGCAGGCACTAAATATCGTGGAGATTTTGAGAAACGCTTCAAAGGTGTTCTTGCTGAGCTAAAGAAAAAAGAAGGCGCGATTCTCTTTATTGATGAAATCCACACTATTATTGGAGCTGGCGCAGCTTCTGGCGGTGTCATGGATGCCTCCAATTTGTTAAAACCTATACTCACGTCAGGCCAAATACGCTGTATAGGATCTACAACCTATCAGGAGTATAGGGGAATTTTTGAGAAGGACAGAGCTCTGTCTAGGCGTTTTCAAAAAATAGATGTTCCGGAGCCTACTGTTGAAGAAACTATAGAGATCCTCAAAGGATTGAAGTCAAAATTTGAAGATCATCATCAATTGCGATTTTCCCAAGCTGCACTTAAAACCGCTGCAATACTTTCTTCGCGCCATATAACGGATAGATATTTGCCAGATAAAGCTATTGATGTAATAGATGAGGCTGGCGCTTATCAGCAGTTATTATCCTCGTCAAAACGAAAAAAATTGATCAGTGTTGCAGACATTGAAATGATCGTTTCGAAAATTGCAAGAATACCAGCTAAAAGTATATCTTCCTCGGATAAGCTGCAATTGAAAAATCTTGAGGAAAATTTAAAAATGGTTGTCTTTGGGCAAAATGAGGCAATTTCGGCTTTAACCACCGCCATCAAGCTATCTCGTGCCGGCCTGAGGGATGGAGGAAAACCCATTGGGTCATTCTTGTTTGCTGGCCCTACGGGGGTCGGTAAGACAGAACTGTCTAAACAGTTATCTGAAGTTATGGGCATTGAGTTACTCAGATTTGATATGTCTGAGTATATGGAACGCCATACTGTGTCGAGGCTGATTGGTGCTCCCCCAGGCTACGTAGGGTTCGATCAAGGGGGCCTGTTGACAGATGCGGTCACTCAGAATCCCTATGCAGTGATATTGCTTGATGAGATAGAAAAAGCTCATCCTGAAGTATTTAACTTACTTCTTCAGGTTATGGATCACGGGACCCTAACAGACAATAATGGACGTAAAGCTGATTTCAGGAATGTCATACTGATTATGACCACCAATGCTGGCTCGCAAGAGATGAGCCGGGCCTCTATGGGCTTCACAAGCCAAGACCACAAAACTGATGGCATGGAAGCATTAAAGAATGTGTTTACCCCTGAGTTTCGTAATCGCTTAGATGGTATTATTCAATTCCGTCCATTGGGTGTTGATGTCATAAATACAGTAGTAGATAAGTTTTTATGCCAGCTGCAGCAGCAGCTGGATGACAAACGTGTTGTACTAGATGTAGATGAAAGTGCTAGGAAGTGGCTTGCAGTCAATGGTTATGATGAAAAAATGGGCGCGCGTCCTATGCAAAGATTGATCCTTGAAAAAATAAAAAAACCACTTGCCGAGCAGGTTTTATTTGGAAGTCTTGTTGGTGGGGGTGTGGTAAAAATTACTGTTGAGGATGAAGAAATCAGCGTTAATATTGAATCAGAAGCTGAGGTATTAGCCACATAAATAACAATAAGAGCCGTTTTATTGTTATCTTGCCCTGTAAGTTATACGACCCTTTGATAAATCATAGGGCGTTAGCTCGACTTTCACTTTGTCTCCAGTGAGTATGCGAATGTAATTTTTGCGCATTTTTCCAGATATATGCGCAAGGACCACATGGCCATTTTCAAGTTTTACTCGGAAGGTTGTATTAGGAAGCGTATCTATCACTTCCCCCTCCATCTCTATTTGTTCTTCTTTTGACATAATTTATGCTATCTCCAATCTTACAAGCGAGCCGCATTCTGCCTGAAAAAATCACAAAGTCAAACAAGCGGAGTCCATTGGCGGTCCTTAAGTATTTCTAGGGGTCGATAATTAGACTTATATGCCATTTTAGGACTATCTTTAATCCAATAACCCAAATAGAGATAAGATAGCTCCATCTCTCTTGCTAGCATAATTTCGGATAAAATAGTAAAAGTGCCCAGACTTCTCTTTTTGTGTTGGGGTTCTGTGGAATAATAGGTATAAATTGCAGATAAGCCATCTTCCAGGATATCGACAACTCCTGCAGCGATTAACTCATCGCCACACCTAATCTCTACTATCCTGCTATATTCGCGTAGATTACCTATAAAATCCCTAAACTGATTCAGATTAGGTGGAAACATATCTCCATCTGCATGCCTTGTATTTATATATCGTTTGTACAAAGGGTAGTGTTCTTGCTCATCAATTTGCGTTGATATCCAAACGGTTAAATCTTGATTGCGAGAACTACAGCGTTGTTGTTGGCGGCTGGGTTTGAATTTTTTGACTACCAGTCTTGCAGATATGCAGGCATTACATGCTTGGCATCTTGGCGCATAAAAATATTGACCGCTTCGACGAAATCCCATGTCTGAAAGTTGAGAATAAAACTGTGGATCTACTTCGATGTGTGAGTTTACTTCTAGGTTCAAGTCAGCGGAAGCAACAAATGCAGTTGTTGCTTCATTGCCCGGCAGATAGCTGCATGGATGAGGATCAGTCAAGAATAACCTTATTCTTCGTATATCTGGTGTTATATCGCGCGACATAATAATATTTTAATCATAGTTAAGGTTTTCAAGTACGGTCTAGATCAATTATACACTGCCATTGGCTGGGCCAAAAGCTTGGATTGTTTTGTAAAATTTCTAATTTTGAGAGAAATTCTTTTCGTGGTAGCTCTACACTACCCATAGACGTCAAATGATCGTTAGGTATCTGGCAGTCAATTAGTCCATTTTTTGTATATTTTTGCATTAAAAGAGCAAGCTGAACCAGAGCAATTTTTGATGCATTTGGCTTTAAACTGAACATTGATTCACCACAAAATACATCACCTACAAGCACCCCATACAGACCACCAACTAGATCGTTTTCTAGCCAAATTTCAAGTGAGTGAGCAAAACCTAACAAATGTAAATCTAAATAGGATTTTTGCATATTGGCATTTATCCATGTGCCATCACTACTATTTCTTCGCGACGTAGCGCAATGGCTCACAACAGATTGAAATGCACTGTTGATTCGTACTTCCCAGGAATAATTTCTGATAATTTTTTTTAGAGAACGAGAGATTTTTATGTCTTTCGGATAGATAACTGATCTTGGATTTGGTGACCACCATAGAATTGGTCGACTTTCTTCATACCAAGGAAATATTCCTTGCTGGTATGCCTTAAGCAGGGTTTCTGGTTTAAGGTCGCCACTGAAGGCTAGAAGACCATTGGGTTCTTCTAGCGCAGTTTCTGGATCAGGAAAGTTTAGATTACAGGAATCCAGACAGGCAAGGGCAGATAACAATCTAGTTACGCCAAGTCGTCAAGGTATTTTTCTGCATCTAGTGCAGCCATGCAGCCAGATCCAGCAGAAGTTATTGCTTGGCGATATACGTGGTCAGCTACGTCTCCGGCTGCAAAGATACCTGGAATACTGACAGCTGTTGCATTTCCCTCTAATCCGCCTTGAACAATAATATACCCATCCCTCATTTTTAGTTGGCCCTTAAAAATGTCCGTATTTGGCTTATGTCCAATAGCTATAAATACTCCACTCACTTCAATGTCTAAGTCTATTTCTTTTAGTGTGCTCCTTAATGCCAATGACGTTACACCTGCGTCATCACCTTTTATTTCGTTTAGCTTATAATTCCACAGTATATTGATGTTGCCATTTTTGGCCCGCTCTAAAAGTTTGTCACGTAGTATTTTTTCTGACTTTAGCGTGTCCCTGCGATGAATTAATGTGACCTCGCTACAAATATTAGAGAGATAAAGTGCTTCTTCGACTGCAGTATTTCCACCACCGATAACAGCTACTTTTTTTCCTCTGTAGAAAAATCCGTCGCAAGTAGCGCATGCGCTGACACCTCTGCCCATAAAAACTTCTTCAGATGGGAGCCCTAAATACTGGGCAGAGGCCCCGGTGCATATTATTAATGAATCGCAGCTGTAGCTGCTACTTCCTTTTAACTGAAAAGGTTTTTTGCTTAAATCAAGACTATCTATGTGATCAAAAATAATTTTTGTGTCAAAACGCTCGGCATGTTCCTGCATTCGCAACATAAGGTCTGGACCCTGAAGGCCATGAGGATCACCCGGCCAATTATCAACATCTGTAGTGGTAGTTAATTGCCCGCCTTGTTGTATTCCGGTGATGATGACTGGATTGAGGTTTGCTCGTGCTGCATAAATTGCCGCAGTGTAACCAGCAGGGCCAGACCCCAGAATAATTAATTTATGGTGTTGAATTTCTGACATAAAAGACTTCCAAATATAAGTGAATATTTTCAATATAATAATGAATATGCATTAATAGGAAAAGTAAGATTTTACTATCGCGCTTATTTATCAAACTTATAACATAATCTTATGAGATTGGTCTCTAGTATTTACAACCACTGCGTTTACAATAGCCTTATAGATAGTTAATTGGGATGGCAGTTTTGAATAGAGAAAAACAACCTAATAAGCCCTCATTGGCGAACAGCGAACAATTGCAGCCGTCAAAAATTAAGCTTATCTTAAAAGAGGGGGCTCTCATTGGTTGGCTATTTGTATGTATATATTTATTAATTGCACTAGCAACCCATTCTTCTGAAGATCCTGGTTGGTCGCATGCCGGCAATGCTGGCTATGTTTTGAATGCTGGCGGATCTTTAGGTGCCTGGCTATCAGATGTGTTTTTTTCTTTGCTTGGCTGCGTGGCTTACCTGCTACCTATGCTGCTTGCATTAAAAGCATGGAACGTATTTAGAACCCACCGTGATAATAAGTCTGGATTTGATAGCCTCGTGTTCATCCTTCGTATTTTAGGGCTTACGATGGTTTTGGTCAGCGCAACAGCCTTAGCTGCTCTCCATTATGGCAGTCTGGAAACCTCATTGCCTTTCGGTGTTGGTGGTATTCTTGGTTCATCGATAGAAGTGGCAGCAACGGCTGCCTTTAACAGTATAGGTAGCACCCTTATTTTAGTGGCTATTTTCTTGTTTGGGATGACAGTTTTCACTGATATATCTTGGCTTGCCCTAATCGAGTGGATTGCTAGCGGAGTGTTAAGACTCAGTGAATATGTAAGTCGTCGTATAGCTACACTGAAAGCAAAAAGAAGCGAGAGGATTCAAGCCATGCTGGCACAACAGCATCGCAAAGAGGTTAAAGAAACCCGGGCGGAAAGAGATGTAACCAGGAGGCCTTTAAGTATTCAGCAGCCATCCAGGAAACCCGCATCTAGCAATCGTGTAGAAAAAGAAAAACAGACATCTTTTTTTATAGATAAAAATCTAGCGACGCTTCCAGCGTTAGGCTTGCTGGATAAGGCTGACAATAATACAGGCAAAGCCTTTTCTAAAGATTCACTTCAAGCCATGTCCAAGCAGCTAGAGCTAAAATTACAGGACTTTGGCATCAGCGCCGAAGTAATAGAAGTATTGCCTGGACCAGTTGTTACGTGTTTTGAGATACAGCCAGCTGCTGGCATCAAAGCGAGCAGAATAAGTGGTCTTTCTAGAGATCTTGCGAGATCGCTTGCAGTTGTTAGTGTCAGGGTGGTAGAAGTGATACCCGGGAAATCTTATGTCGGTATTGAAATCCCTAACGAACATCGCGAAATGGTACGTCTTAGTGAGGTTCTTTCTTCCGAGGTTTATGAGCAGGCAAAGTCGCCATTAACTTTAGCTCTTGGTAATGATATTTCTGGCTTGCCTGTATGCGCTGACTTAGCAAAAATGCCGCATTTGCTAGTAGCCGGAACTACTGGTTCTGGAAAATCTGTTGGCATTAACTCAATGCTATTGAGCTTGCTGTATAAATCCACCCCAGAAGATGTGCGGCTTATTTTAATTGACCCTAAAATGCTGGAGTTATCTGTTTATGATGGTATTCCTCATTTGCTGACACCGGTTGTCACAGATATGAAGGATGCAGCCAGCAGCTTAAGGTGGTGTGTGGGTGAAATGGAGCGCCGCTATAAGCTAATGTCGGCACTGGGAGTTAGAAATCTTGCTGGCTATAACAAAAAAATTATGGATAGTATTGCTGCAGGCAGCCCTCTTGTTGACCCACTGTGGAAGCCAGATGAATTTTTTAATGAAGAAGATAGCAGCTCGCCTCCTAGTTTAGATAAATTACCTTGTATAGTGGTTGTGATTGATGAATTTGCTGACATGATGATGATTGTCGGCAAAAAAGTGGAACAACTCATTGCCCGTATTGCACAAAAAGCTAGAGCGGCGGGTATACATTTAATATTGGCCACCCAGAGGCCTTCGGTGGATGTTATTACTGGATTGATTAAGGCAAATGTTCCCAGCCGAATTGCTTTTCAGGTTTCCTCAAAGATTGATTCAAGAACTATTCTTGATCAAAGCGGGGCAGAGTCGCTTTTGGGCCACGGTGACCTTCTTTATCTTCCTCCTGGGACAAGTATACCCATTAGGGTTCATGGAGCGTTTGTAGACGATCATGAAGTCCATAAAGTTGTTGCAGATTGGAAGAGCAGGGGTGTTCCAGAGTATCTAGAAGACATAACAAGCGAGGCGATCACTAGTAATATTCCTGTCCCAGGTTATGGTGATGACGGAGGGGGTGGCGATCAAGAGTCTGACCCTTTGTATGATGAGGCTGTTTCTTTTGTCATTCAAACACGGAAGGCATCAATCTCTTCTGTCCAAAGAAAACTACGTGTTGGTTATAACAGGGCGGCAAGACTTGTAGAGCAAATGGAAGCATCAGGCGTTGTAAGCGAAATGGGCTCAAATGGTAACAGGGATGTCTTGGCTCCAGATAATTCTGGAGATTAGCTATGAAAGATACGTTGGTTGTTATATTTTTGGTTCTCATCTGGGGTAACTTTGCTGTTAAGGCAGATGGCCAGCTAAAAAATGATATTGCCCCGACGTGTACAGCTAGCTTGCAAGATGTGCTTTCCTCTATTCGCACTATAGACACTGACTTCAAGCAAATAACCTACACTGAAAAAGGCGAGATTATTCAAGAAGTAGAGGGCCATTTGATAGCAGAGCGGCCAGGGAATGTAAGCTGGATTACTAAAGCTCCAATGGAACAACACATTATTTCTGACAATGAAAATCTATGGATCTACGATCCCGATCTTCAGCAGGTATCTATCGGTGAATTTAATCATGAATTATCTAAAAATCCTGCCATTTTATTGGTCGGTAGTGTTGATAACATTGAGTTAAGCTACAATGTGAGTTGCAAGCACAGTAGCACTAATGATTTTTTACTTACCCCTGTTGCCACTGATAGTCTTTATCAAAAATTAGAGATGAGTTTTATTAACAAGACTCCTGTCTCCATGGTGTTGTCCGACTCCCTTAGCTATAGAACTGAAATTGATTTTATAGATACCCGCATGAATCAGATTCTTGCACAGAAGAGTTTTCAGTTTTCTCCGCCTGAGGGTGTAGACATCATTAGGTATAAATAGAAAAGATCTTTATGGTAGCCTTTAGTGTGGCTATTTTTTTAAATATTCGCTGCTACGAACAAGGAAATTATATAATGCAATGGTTGGCTGTAGCTTTTGGCGGGGCTTTGGGTGCCATGGGGCGCTTTGCTGTAAATACAGCTTTTGTGCCTATGTTTGGAGGCAGACTCTTTATGAGCACACTAGCAGTCAACGTAGTTGGCTCTGCTCTTATGGGCCTCTGTTATGTCTTGATTATCGAGAGAGGAGTTTTTCCTGCTGAGCTTAAAAATATTCTGATGGTTGGCTTCTTGGGAGCGTTTACTACCTTTTCTTCTTTCTCGCTAGATACCCTCGATTTATGGCAAAATGGCCAACCTATACTTGCTACTGCTTATGTGGTTTTAAGTGTCGCTTTGTGCCTTATGGGGACGTTAGGTGCAATTTTTTTGACTCGTCTTTTCTAGGAATCATTTAAATCTTATGTTGGATATAAAACTTATTCGTTCTGAACCTGAAAAAATTGCCGCAAAACTAGTGATCCGTGGTTTTGTGCTAGACGTAAAATATATTAATGGGCTGGAGAGAGAGTATCGTCAGCTCCAAGATGCATCTCAATCCTTGCAGTCAGAAAGAAATGCATATGCAAAAATGATGGGCAAAGCTATTTCTGAAGCTAAAACTCAAGAAGAAATACCTCTACTAAAAGAGAGAGGTGAGGAGTTAAAACAAGCTTGCATCCATGCAGAAGAAGAGCTCAATAAAATACAAGATCAGCTTGAAGATTACATGAGCGGTATTCCAAATTTGCCAGATGATCATGTGCCGCCGGGGACTAATGAGGACGATAATCTAGAGATACGGCGCTGGGGGAAACCTCGCGATTTTACTTTTGAAGTTAAGGACCATGTTGATCTGGGCGAGCTTTCAGGGATGTTGGATTTTCAAGCTGGCGCAAAGATTACCGGCTCACGCTTTTCGGTTATGCGTGGTGGAATCGCTAGGATGCATAGGGCTTTAAGTCAATTTATGCTCGACACTCATCAAATCGAACACGGCTATGAAGAGGTAAATGTCCCCTATCTTGTCAACCGAGAGTCCCTTTATGGCACTGGACAGCTACCAAAATTTGAGGAAGATTTATTTAAACTACAAGACGAAAGAGAGTTTTACCTAATCCCCACAGCAGAGGTACCGGTAACTAATATATACCGTAATGAAATTATCGATGCCAGCCAGCTACCGATAAAGCTTACTTGTCACACTCCCTGCTTTAGAAGTGAGGCGGGGAGTTACGGCAAGGATACTAGAGGGATGATCCGTCAACATCAATTCGAAAAAGTAGAGTTAGTACAATTTGTGGAGCCAACAAAATCGGCTCAAGCGTTAGACCTCATTACGGACCACGCCGAAGCACTATTGCAGAAGCTAGGCTTGCCTTATAGGACGGTTATGCTGTGTGGTGGGGACATAGGGTTTTCAGCATCATGCACTCATGATATAGAGGTTTGGTTGCCCTCCCAGAAGCGTTACCGTGAAATATCTTCTTGCAGTAATTTTCGTGCATTTCAGGCCCGTCGTTTAAAAATTCGCTGGCGTAATCCTGAGACAGGTAAGCCTGAGCTGCTTCATACACTAAATGGATCAGGCTTAGCTGTTGGCAGAACACTTGTTGCTGTAATGGAAAACTATCAACTTGAAGATGGCTCTATCGAAATACCCAAAATACTTCAGAGGTACATGGGCGGGCAAACAGTTATTAGCAGTTGAAAATAAATCGAGTTACATTGATGCTATGGAATTTCTCCCCTTGTTTCACAACATTAGAAATCGTCGCTGCGTAGTTGTCGGTGCTGGATCTATAGCGCTAAGAAAACTTCGGCCTTTGTTAGAGGCAGGTGCGATAATTGATGTTATAGCACCAGACATTGATGAAAGAATAAAAGAATTAGCTAAAAAAAATTCTTTAAATTTAAATAAAAAATACTTTGAAAACAAAGATTTAAATGACGCTATTCTTGTTATTTCTGCCACTAATGTAAAAGAAGTCAATATTCAAGTCTCAAATCATGCTCAACTATTAAATATTCCAGTCAATGTTGTTGATCAGCCTGAATTGTGTACCGTTATCTTTCCTTCTATTGTTGATAGGAGTCCCATGTTGGTGGCCATCAGCAGTGGCGGTTCTGCGCCAGTGTTGGCAAGAATGCTGAGGACAAAGTTGGAAGCAATAATTCCTTCAGGGTATGGCAGTCTGGCCAAGCTTGCAGGTAAATTTCGCCCACTGGTTAAAGAAAAAATTTCCGACCCAAATGGTCGAAAAGCTTTTTGGGAGGATGTGTTTTCAGGAGATATAGCCGAACTGATTTATTCAGAAAAAAATGAAGCTGCTGAAATCGAGCTACAAAAAAAAATAGAACACAATAAGGCCGAAAAATTAGGTGAAGTTTATCTTGTTGGCGGCGGTCCAGGCGACCCAGACCTTTTAACTTTCAGGGCATTAAGATTGATGCAGAAAGCAGATATAGTCCTTTATGATAGGCTGGTATCTAAGGAGGTATTGGCTTTGGTTAGAAGGGATGCCGAGTTGATATTTGTTGGAAAAACAGCAGGTGATCATCCAATTACTCAAGAAAACATAAACAAAAAATTAGTTGAATTTGCCCAACAAGGGAATCGTGTTCTTCGCCTAAAAGGCGGAGATCCATTTATTTTTGGTCGAGGAGGGGAGGAGATAGAGCACTTGGGTGACCATGGAGTGCCATTTCAGGTAGTGCCTGGCATTACAGCTGCTTCAGGTTGCGCAAGCTATGCAGGAATTCCTCTGACGCATCGCGATCATGCGCAATCTGTGCGGTTTATTACAGGTCATCAAAAAAATAATGAATTAAATTTAAATTGGGCAGAATTAATTGCACCAAATCAAACCCTAGTTTTTTATATGGGATTAAACGGACTTGAGATAATCTGTGAAAAATTAATATCTTTTGGAATGGATTCGCTCACACCTGCAGCCTTGATAGAAAAGGGAACAACTAGAAGTCAGCATACATATGTAGGAAATTTGTTAACCCTGCCAGGCAAGGTAAGGGAAGGTAAAGCAAAGGCACCAACATTAATTATTATTGGTTCAGTGGTTTCGCTGCACAGTAAGTTGTCATGGTTTAAATGCTAGATTTATTCGGATTTTTTTATGAAGTATGATTTTGATTTATTTGTAATTGGAGCTGGATCGGGTGGTGTCAGAACGGCACGCATGTCAGCAAGTAAGGGTCTTAAAGTAGGTATAGCTGAATATCAGGCACTAGGTGGTACTTGCGTTAATGTTGGGTGTATCCCAAAAAAACTATTCGTTTATGCTTCCGAATACAGCCACATTTTTGATCAAGCCGAAGGATTTGGTTGGAGTATAGCTAAAACTGAGTTTAATTGGGATATATTGCGAGAAAACAAAAATAAAGAAATAGAGCGGCTAAATAAAATATATAACAATCTACTCGATCATGTTGGGGTGAAAGTAATACGAGGTAGGGCATCTATTCTTGATCCTCATAGTGTAAAAGTGGGCAATAATGTCTACACGGCCAAAAATATCTTAATTGCAACTGGTGGAACACCATATATTCCAGAATTTCCAGGAAGCAAACTGGTTGTGACTTCAAATGAAGCATTCTATTTAAAAGAATTACCAAGAAAAATTATTATTGTTGGCGGTGGTTATATAGCAGTTGAGTTTGCTGGTATCTTCAAGGGTCTGGGTGTTGAAACACATCTTGTTTATAGGGGGCCTTTATTTCTGAAAGGTTTTGATAGTGATGTTAGAAATAAAATTAAAGAAGAATATGAAAATCAAGGAGTTGTATTACACTTCTCAACAGATGTTGAAGAAGTTAAAAAAATAAATAGTGGATATTGCGTACGATTGTCTACAAAAGAAGAGATTGACGTAGATCTAGTTATGTATGCAACTGGACGAATACCTAATATTAAAGATCTGGGTCTAGAATCATTAAACATTAAAACCAAAAGCAACGGTACAATCATTGTTGATGATTACTTTAACACTTCAGAGCCTAGTATATATGCATTAGGTGATGTCATTGGACGTATTGAGTTAACCCCGGTAGCTATAGCTGAAGGTATGGCTCTATCTAATTTTTTTGTGACAGGAATGCGGTCATCAGTCGATTACACCAATATACCAACAGCCATCTTTAGCCAGCCAAATTCGGCCTCTGTGGGGCTAACAGAAGAGGAAGCGATAAAGATTCACGGAATCGACCTACGCATCTATAAAAGCCAGTTTAGGCCGATGAAAGCAACTCTAGGTGGTGGAGACAGCAAGGTTTTCATGAAGCTGATTGTCATACATAGTTCTGATGTAGTTATTGGATGTCATATGGTTGGAGACTATGCTGGAGAAATCATTCAGGGTCTTGCTGTTGCGATAAAAGCAGGTGCGACGAAGCAAAATTTTGATAGCACTGTCGGTATACATCCGACAGCTGCAGAAGAGTTCGTAACAATGAGGCAGCCTGTAGATTAGTTTTGATTTGAAAAGGACTTCTGTTGCTCTGTGTATAATTGCGCATAATGTATATTATGTTAAATACAATGCTATAACTAGATTGGATACATAGTCTCACCTGTAGCCATGTAAACCCGGGATGTTAATACAATAGCTGCAATCTATTTGCTAGCCAGTGTAATGTTAAGCGCACTTTAGTAATGAGATGGAAATTTTTTTAATAAACGTTTTTATAAGGCTGGGGTTAGCAATAAGTAGAGCATATTAAGTGGCCCTCTTTTTGGTATCTAGCTTGTCAGGACCCAACTAAATCTTTGAGCCGTGGAAGTAGCATGTGTGCAATTGTAAGGCTTGCTAGCACTGGGAAAACAATCAGCAGGCTACTGAGATCATAGCTCCATTCAACCAGGAAGATAAATAGCGAAATTGGCGCTGTAAAAATAATCAACCATAATGCATCAGGTATAAACTTAAAATCGAAGGCTAGCATGGCTCTGAGGCCATGTAGTCCACAAAAGTATAGACCAAACCATACAAGTGGGCTCAGGTAATAAGCTAGGATGATTAAAAGAAACAGCTCTAGTATTGCTAGTTTTAAAGCAACAGGCTCTTTTTTCTCTTTTTGTAACATTCTAAAAATTAAACAGGAAACAAAAATAAGGATGCTGAGTACGACTAGCATCCTTATAACGCCAAAGATTTCAGTGCTAATGCTTACTGAGGTCAATTCAAGAAATAAGAGATAAACAAGCGAAGGCTTAAAGAGGACTGGAAGGAATGTCATTGTAAATCCCCAGCAAATTTTGGGTATCAATCCTTTGTTACCCAAAAAACTTAGGTCAGATAAGCCAAAATGGATGGACGACAGCAATAAAAGCAAAACCAAGCCGCAGAAAGGTGAATAAATCCAAACTATCGCCCCCAGTGAGACTAACAGGATATAAAGTGCATATAGTTTGATTTTAGCGCCCACTTTATCAGAGTGCTCCCAGATTATCTTACCATCAAGCGCCCCATGGCCAACACCAAGAGTACCAATAAGACACAGGGAGAGAAAAATAATAGTATTACCGATACCATTGAGTGATATGTTGATGTCTGCCAAAGAACTAGACTGCGATGTTAGGCATATATAAAGAATAACAAGAGAGAGAGAGATAAAGGATATTTGATGTCTGTTAATTTTGGTCATCATCTTTTACTTTAAAAAGCCCCTTAAGCATAAGCATTTTTGGCATACTTAATAATATGCCGATTAGGTCTGATCTTGAAGCCTCGTCTGACAGAAACCTAACAAGAGATGGCATAGATGCCCTTTCAAAAAGTGTCATAAACAAATAAGGCCCTTTTTCGGGATGACTATAGATAACATTGAGAAAAATTTTATCAAGCCAATTCAGCAAAAAGTTGGGCTTGTATTTAAATTGAGATATATTTCTCTCGTTAATATTCTGCAATTGTAATGTTAGCACCCAGTTAGCAATTCGCCTCATTGAGTATCCCGATGAGGCTCTTATCATTCCGGCGCCGGTGCCAATTCTTAAAATTCCTTGTTCCTCGTCAGGATCAATAACTGCCATGGGGATGATTGCTTTTTCCTGTCTTATAGTTTTATAAGATCCATATTTTTTTAGAAGTTTAGCGTGGCTGCTTTCAATTTTCTTAAGATTTGGTAACGATGAGAAAACTGTGGTTTCAACAAGCGCCCTCTTTTCTGAAAATGGAAGCAGGTAATTAAATTCAACTTCATCTTTGTTGTGACGGAATGACATTAACGTTACTTCATTAGGGTTAAATTGTGCCTGGTCAGTTTCTATTTCATGGCCAATAAAAGCTTGCTTGATAAATGATGACTTGATTTCATGAGGCTTAAAGTTGCTTCGACTATCAATAATACATTTTGTGTAATATGTTCCATTGGTTGTTGTTATCTCATGGGTGCCATTTCTGTGGATTATCCGGTCAACCTTTTCATTACTGATAGTTGTAACTTTTGGCGCGCAAGCCTCCGTTAGTTTTTTTAGGGTCTCTCCGCCATCAAAGCAAACATATTTATACGGATTAATATGTCTTTTGATTTCAGTACCGGCTTCATTGAGTGCTACCTTGCTCCAGATTTTTTTGGGCTTTAGATGGAATTGATCTGTGATGTTGTGCAAGCCAGGCCCCTCCCAAACACAGAAGGTTTGATCCTGTTTGATGCTGTTTTTTTGCTCTAAAAGTAGAATAGACTGATTAGTAGATTTCTTTATGTATTGACTCAAAAACATTAGGCTAGAGAGCCCTGCTCCAATAACGATTAGATCGTGTATATTTTTCATTCTATGTGTGCATCAGGAAGAGCTGCTAGGGGCCGATGAAGATCTTTGTTATGGTTGTCGATGCTTTTCTTCTTTTTCCACTGAAGAAGTACCTTAATTGTAATCAGAATTTTTTCAGCTTTATTTAGATAAACGCGCGAACTCTGATACGGTATTTTGTTGCTAGTAATTTTCCCACCAATAGCCTGGTAAAGTTTAGCTGCAATCATTACTGCTCTTGCAGTTTTAGGGGGCAGATGCATAATCCCTTTTTTACCGCTCTCATAATAACCATCTGCATAGCTCAGAAGCAGATTTCTTGTACTGTCAATCTTCCTTGCATCACTGTTGGATGGATTTTTAAATTTTTCAAGTGGTAGATTAATCATATTTTTTGGTAAATAAATTCTCTCTATTTCGGCATCCTCTCTAATATCGCGACATATATTGGTAAGCTGCATGGCAACCCCAAGATCAATAGCAAAATATTTTAACTGATGATCTTTTATTCCGATAACATCGCAAATCATCAAGCCTACGGCACCGGCAACTTGATAGCAATACACAAGCAATTCATCAATATTTTTGGGCTGATTGTATGCAATATCACTTGCCTGGCCCTTTAGGAATTCTCTAATAATAGCCTCTCTGGGTAAGATGCTTTTTTTCATTCCTTTAAATTCGTCAAAAGCGCCAGAGAATTTATCCTTCTCCCATGCATTGGCAATGGAATAAAAGTCTTCGTAGAAGCCATCCCCAGCAGGAGCATTATCTATTAAGTCATCTATGCGGCGACAAAATGCATAAATCGCATATAAGTGCCCAGCAGTTTTTTTTTCAAGAAACCATGTCGCCCAAAAAAAAGTCTTCCCGTGTTGTCTCATTACTCCTGAGTAGTTGCTCATGAGTATATAATCTTTTCAACTACTTTAGCGGAATTGATCACTCCAGGGACCCCAGCTCCAGGATGAGTCCCCGCCCCAACATAAAATAAGTTTTTGTATCTATCATCTTGATTGTGAGTTCTAAACCATGCTGATTGGGTTAAGATTGGAGCAATTGAGAACCCGCTACCAAAAGGTGTTCTATAGTTTTCTTTGAAGTCCTCCGGTGTCATTGAAAAGACTTCCCTCGCGTTTGTAGTAATTCCAGGCATGATTGTTTTGTCAAGTGCTTCTAATATTTTTCTAGAAAAGGATTCTTTAATCTCCCCCCAGTTTTGATTTCCTTTTAGGTTTGGCACTGGCACAAGAGCGTAGTAACTATCATGGCCTGTTGGCGCAAAAGACTTATCGGTGCATGTAGGCCTATGTAGATATATTGAAAAATCATCTGCCAAATGGTGGTTTTCAAATATATCCTCTAAGAGTTCCTTGTACCTAGGCCCCATCCAAATTGTATGATGAGCTACATTTTCGTAGCATTTAGTCGAACCAAAAAATAATACAAACAACCCCATGGAATGTTTTGCATATTTTTTTATTAGACGATTATGCATAGAAATCTTTTCATTTTTTAGTAACTCTGTTGATACTTGGATTGGATCAGCATTACTAACAACATAATCAAACGCTTTGCTTTCACCATTCGTAAAGTTAACTCTGGTTATTAGCTTCCCAGATGTAGAAAAGTGACTGACATCAGAGTCATAATTTATTTCAATGCCGTTGCGGATCATTAGTTTTTCTAGCTCTGATACCAGCTTGCCTGTACCACCCATGCAGAAGAAAATTCCCCATTTTTGTTCTAATGCATGAATTAGAGAGTATATGGAAGAGGTGGTAAAAGGGTTACCCCCTACTAGTAATGGCTGTATTGAAAATGCTTGACGTAAGTTGGGGTGCTTTAAGTGTTTAGATACGAAGCTGTACACAGACCGATAACCCTTCATTTTTATAATAGCTGGCGCATATCGAAGCATTGTTGTCAGTTTACCAAAGGGGTGGCCTGCTAATTTTTCATAGCCAAGCTTAAAGATTGCTTCTGACTCTTTGAGCATGTTGAAATAACCTGAAACATCCTCAGGGGATATTTCTTTAATCTGAGCAAGCATTTTTTCTCGATCTGGGCCGTAATCAAATTCAGTTTGATCATGAAAGTGGAATCGATACCAGGGGTCCAGAGGTCTGAATTCCAAAAAGTCTTCTAAATTCTCTCCAAACAAGCTAAATAACTCATAAAATAGATTAGGGGCTGTAATTACCGTGGGTCCAGCATCGTGCACGTAGCCGCCCCTCTCAAATACCTGAGCCCTTCCTCCCAGCTTGCTTAACCTCTCATAGATGGTTACTTGGTCGCCTTTTGCCCTTAGTCTTATTGCAGCAGCAATTCCACCAAACCCTCCTCCAATAACAGCAATTTTTTTCATATTAACTCTAACCTTTTGGCGATTTCATCTTTTAATGACTCAATAACGGGCTGAATAATTATAGGTAATCGATGTACATTATTCATGGCATTACTCAATATATGAGCTACTTCATTTTGTGATTCCTTAAAATGTTTTTTAGAGATAAAATCATTAAGTTTTTCTGGTTGACTGAATACAATCTCTTTTTCTGAGCTTGATAGCCCGTCTAAAACCCTGATAATCATAAAATTTGGATGCCCTTTAAGAAAGTCAGAAGAAGCTTCTTGTTCGCAACCCGTAATGTTTTCAATGTCGTTTAAATACTGATAGGCGAGCCCAAACTCGTTAGAAATTTCTTTTAAAGCTAAGCATTCATCTTCAGATAATTCTCTACATCGAAACATACCCATCATAGGCAATGCAATTAGCGGAGCTGTTTTTTCGATAGCTATTTTTCGACACTGATCTTTATCGAGGGTTCGGTGGTCCAAACTTACATCCAATGATTGCCCAAATATAATTTCTTTTACTGAGCATGACAGGAGTTTTAATAATATATTTTGATGCCAACCTTGTTCAATCTCGGTTAGCTTCCTAAATGATTCTGCAATTAAGTAATCACCAGTGCATATGGCGGCAGGAATACCAAACTCTTTCCACAACGATTTCTTTCCTCGCCGCATTGAGTCTTCATCGCAGATATCATCATGTAGAAGCGAGGCGCTATGGATAAGCTCGCATACTACTGCCCACTTAATGTAGGTTTGGCTAGACAACCCTAGGAGTCCACCAGAGGCCAATGCTAGCCTAGCTCTTATCCATTTTCCTTTGGATTCATTATGATGCTTTAACCAGTCAGATATAAAAGACTCTTTTACGTCAAAACTTTTAGCAAACTCTTGCTTCACAACATGAAGAAATTCATCTGCCTCTGGAGGCATATGGTATTTCATAGGTTTTCTCATATATTATAGTATAAAAAAACGCGCCACTTAGGCGCGTTTTTTCTGAAGCTCCCTGCTAATTAAGCACCAGCATCAGATTTGCGTTGAGCAATCATATAAATCATAACACCGAAGCCTGCTTTAGCAATAACATCAGCAATAGTATATCCAACTTGTACAGCTGGGTTAATTACCCCTAGCTCCAAGCTACTATTACCAAGCATTGGTAGAATAAATACTAATGGATAAAAGCACCAAGATAGGAGTGTTAAAGTTCTTGCATTAGCAACTAAGCCTTTAACATCAGCAGGCTGAGCTTCTATTGATGCGCTCAAACCTCCAATCAACTCTTTTACAATATAAAGGAAGGGGATCATTGCAGCAATCCACCACATCCAACGTTCATCACCTGTAGTGGCAACTTCACCTGGGTAACCCAGAATAATCATTAATGCTGAAGCGATTGCTAGCTTGGTGCCTTTAGAGTAAGTATCTTCTTTACTTAGCCTCATTACTAAAATTAGTTCTAGCAAAAGCAAAGGAACGGTTAATAGCCAATCAACATAACGATATGCGTCATTGAATGCTGCACCAGTTGAGGTTACTACGCCTTCTTTTAAAGAATATGCATGCTCGAAGCTTTCAAACATTCTAACGTAATGATAGAACGCGATTAAGCATACTAAGCCTGACAAAGTAAGCGCTGTTCTGTAGGCTGGAGCAACTTGAGAGCGCTGAGCAAACATGAACACTGTTGCTGCACCGAATGTTGCGATAGCAAAAGACAGCGAGTTAAACACAAGATTATAGCCGCCTAATTCCATTCTATTTCCCTTTAAGAAAATATAATTTTTATAATATCTTCTATAACCTGATTCAGATAAAACCATGGAAGGTATTATAAAAATTAGCGCTATAGGGCTAAATGAAGTGCCCCATAACGCCAAACTTGCTACTTGGTATTCGAACTACAGGTTATTAAGCCTTAGACGAAGAAGTAGCTGCTACCCAGATAACAACACCGAATGCAATCTTGTTAACAAAGTCAGCAAGGTTGTAAACAAGGTTTAGGGAACTTGCTGCATCTACAGACATAGTTCCATCTGCGCCAACACCTAAGAAGTAGCCTATTGGATAGATTGACCACCCAACAGTCACAATCAAGCGTAGTGCGTTGAAGGCAGTTTTACTTGCTTCAGTACCTTGAGACGCGCTGATTTCGCTAGCTTCACCTAGGAATATCTCGTAGATGATATAGATCCAACCAGCCATACCGATGGCGAATCCAAGCCAGATATTCATTGCTCCAACTTCTCCAAGATACCCACCGACTAGCATCACAACCGATGCAACCAGTAGCTTCCAGAACAAAGCAGCACGAACTACAGCTATAGCAGAAAGAATCAAGAAGAACTCGACAATCTGCAGTGGCACAGTCAATAACCAATCAACGTAGCGGAAAACTGTAGGGCTTGCACCTGTATCGACCCAAACTCCTCGCATGTAGAAGTAGTGAATCGCTGCGATACCAGTTACCATTGCGGCAACAGTTAATGATGTTTTCCACTTGCCTTCCGCGCGGTCGCGCTCAACAGTGAAAAAATAAGTTGCCGCAACCATTGCTGCGGAAATAATCCAGAAACTAACTCCTGTATAATCACTAGGATTCAAACCTGTCGTTTCCATGTTTCTCTCCCTTTACTATTGTTGTTTTAGTTACGTAACACACAAAATGAAGTCCATTATTGAAACTTCACGAAAGCCTTATAGTACAAGTCTCTGCTTGCTTAAGGGTTTACGCATAGTAAAGATGAGGTGCGTAAGCAGATTAGTCAATAATTTTTTTGTAAGTTTCAGCAATTAAATATACCTTTTTAAAAAATACATAATAATATCATATACATGTATTTTTTTTATCAATCTGATAGTTTTAATCTATGATTACTTACACATGCAAGCCTTGATTCAATGGATAAAGATCTACGCATGAATAAATAGATTAAATCCGCCTATTCTGGCAATATTATGAATATTAAAATTTCAACGTGTCTTCTGGGGTAATGATGTCTTTTAATAGCTTTCCTGATAAAAAAATTATAGCTAATTTAAGCGCTAAAATGCTTTTAGAAATAGGCGCAATTAATTTTAGACCAAATGATCCATTTATACTTACTTCAGGCAAGACTAGCCCTGTGTACATTGACTGCAGAAAGATTATCTCTTTTCCGAGAGTTAGGTCCGCCCTGATGGATTTTGGTGCCTCCATCATACTTAGGGATATTGGATTTGAGTCTATTGATGCTGTTGCGGGCGGCGAAACTGCTGGAATACCTTTTGCTGCTTGGTTGTCAGAGCGACTTTCCTTGCCAATGCAGTATGTGAGAAAAAAACCGAAAGGTTTCGGAAGGGACGCCCAAATAGAGGGCTTTATAACTGAAGGGTCGAAGGTTTTGCTGGTAGAGGATCTAACTACCGATGGCCAAAGCAAAATTCTTTTTTGTGACGCTCTTCGTAAAGCAGGTGCCCAGGTATCGGACACTTTTGTTATATTCTTTTATGACATTTTCCCCGAGACGCGTGAGAATTTGGCAAAAAATGGCGTTAACCTCCACCACCTTGTCACCTGGTGGGATGTTTTGGCTGTCTGCAAAGAGACTAGCTTTATAGATATTAGCTCTATTTCTCAAATTGAGAATTTTTTAAACTCCCCAGATGAATGGTCCCTAAATAACGGAGGAAAGGAAGTTTAATTATTTAATAATTTCATTATCTTATAATATTTTTATAATGTTATTTATTGTATTTTACAAAGCTATAATCAGCCATTTTTTCGTTCCCAGAACTAGTAACCACTATGATTAAATCACTTACGCCCGAACAAGTCGCTTTTATTGACAAAGAGCATATTTGGCACCCCTACTCTTCTTTGTTAGACCCAATTCCAGCCTATCATGTGGTCAGCGCCACAGGTGTGCGTTTGACTTTGTCGGATGGAATAGAGCTTATTGATGGCACATCATCTTGGTGGTCAACCATTCATGGCTACAACCACCCTATTTTAAATGAAGCCATAGTAACCCAGATGAGAAAAGTTGCTCATGTCATGTTTGGCGGCATAACCCATGAGCCAGCAGCCTTGTTGTGTAAAAAATTAGTTGATATAACTCCGATTGGTTTAAATAAAGTCTTTCTGTGTGACTCTGGGTCTGTGAGTGTAGAAGTTGCACTTAAGATGGCCCTTCAGTACTGGTCATCGCAAGGGCGCCATGATAAGTCTCAGTTTCTTAGCTTTAAGAAAGGTTACCATGGAGATACCCTGGGCGCGATGTCGGTATGCGACCCCCACAGTGGCATGCACTCTTTATTTGGAGACACTCTTGCCAAGCAATTTTTTGCAGAACCACCAGGCTGCAGTTTTGACGGTGTCTGGGAGGAGCACTTCTTGTCTGATGTTAGGCTGAAGCTTGAGAGGTGCAGTCAGACTATTGCCGCGGTTATTATAGAGCCAATCATGCAAGCTGCCGGCGGCCTTAATTTTTATTCTCCATCTTATCTAGCAGGATTGCGTAAACTATGTGATGAGTTCGATGTTTTGTTGATTGCTGACGAGATAGCTACTGGTTTTGGGCGTACAGGTAAGCTGTTTGCATGCGAATGGTCAAATATTACTCCTGATATTCTTTGTCTGGGGAAAGCGCTAACAGGGGGTTATATGACCCTAGCTGCAACGCTATGCACTAGCAAGGTAAGCGATACAATTTGTTCCGGAGGGTCTGGAATTTTTATGCATGGCCCTACATACATGGGGAATCCTCTTGCATGCGCTGTTGCAAATGCAAGTATTGAGTTGTTGCTTGGCAGTGATTGGGAGTCTGATATTTCGAGGATTGAAGCTCAGTTGTCTGATGAGTTGTCTGAGGTTGTTTCTTGCAATGCTGTAAAAGATGTTAGGTGCTTGGGGGCTGTAGGTGTTGTTGAAATGCTACATCAGGTTAATGTTGGAGAAATTCAAAAAGAATTTGTCGCGGAAGGCATATGGGTTAGGCCTTTTGATACCAGAATTTATATCATGCCGGCCTACAACATCTCCCCGAAAGACCTAAACAAACTTACTGGTGGAATTTCTAGAGTCATCCGCAAGGTCTTTCAATAACCTTGTCTTTGTTGGGCTATTAATGTGATTCTACGAACTTCCCTTTTCTAGTGAATATAAACCTACAGCCTTATTGAGCTTTTCTAAAAAAGGGACGCTATAAGTTCGAGCCTTCCTCGCTCCTTCACACAAGATCGACTCTATGTAATCTGGGGACTCCATTAGCTCGTTATAGCGGACTCTGGGACCCTCGATCTCTCCATTCACAAGCTCAAATAGTTGTTTTTTTGCTTCACCCCAAGCGATACCGTTTTCAAACTCTTTGCGCATATAGTCGGTCTGCTTCTGTGGCGCAAATGCTTTCCAGATCTGGAAAATAGCTGATGTTTCAGGATCCTTGGGTTCTCCTGGCTCCAACAAGTTTGTTTTGATCTTGTTGATATGTTTTTTTAGTTGATTTTCAGGCAAAAATAGCGGGATTGTGTTGCCGTAACTTTTGCTCATTTTCCGACCATCCAATCCTTGAAGTACAGCTGTTTCGCTATCGACGACAGCCTCTGGTAAAGAAAAGTGTTTCCCATAAAGATAGTTAAATCGCTGGGCAATATCGCGAGCCATTTCTATATGCTGTATCTGGTCCCTCCCTACAGGAACTTTCGTTCCATTAAACATTAGAATGTCTGCGGCCATTAGTACTGGATATGAGAATAACCCCATAGCTACACCAAAGTCATTATCTTCTCCGGAGTCTATATTCTTTTGAGTTGCATCCTTGTATGCGTGTGCCCTGTTCATGAGCCCTTTTGGAGCAATACAGTTTAGGTACCAGCATAGCTGGGGAATTTCTGGGATATCAGATTGACGATAAAATGCAACATTATTGGGGTCTAAGCCGAACGCTAGCCATGTTGCGGCAATTTCTTGGGTAGATTTATGAACAACTTGCGGATCCTGACATTTGATTAGAGCATGAAAATCAGCGAGAAAATAATAGGCGCTCACATCGTTTTGCTTGCTTGCGGCTATAGCCGGCCTTATGGCGCCGACATAGTTGCCAAGATGTGGTGTTCCTGTTGTAGTGATGCCTGTCAGCACTCTTTCTTGCTTATTTTTTGTTGTAGCTTTCATTGAAAATTCCGCTGATGTACTTTTTTGGATTATAGCGTTTTATGGGCCAAGGGGGCACTTTATAGGTTCTATTTGAGCCAGATGATCCAATAGTTCCTTAAAGTTTCTCTATATCAAGAAAAGCGCTCAATGTCTGAAATAAATAGTATGCATCATTTGCTCCTGCAAGCTCACGAATTGAATGCATGGCAAATGTAGGAACTCCTACATCGATAGTTTTGACGCCAATATTGGCTGCTGTGATTGGCCCAATGGTGCTACCGCAAGGTATGCCTGCTCGGCTAACAAAATACTGGGTTGGCACGCTAATCTCTTTGCATAAGTTTTTTAAAAATGATGAGGTTGTGCTGTTCGTGGCATAGCGTTGATTCGCGTTAACTTTAATTACAAGACCTTCATTTATAACAGGAGCATGATTTTCATCATGCTTACTAGGAAAATTTGGATGTATGCCATGCGCGTTATCTGTGGAAATAAGGATTGATTGCGCCATTACACGTGACTTTTCCTCAGGTTCGCTATAGATTCGATCCAGCAAGGACTCAAGAAATGAACCATTCGCGCCTATTGCAGAGGTGCTTCCTACCTCTTCGTGGTCATAGCAAGCCAATACACTAGTTATTTGCTTGTTAGAATTCAGCAATGCTTGTAATCCGGCGAAACAGCTCAAAAGGTTGTCGAGTCTTGCGCTGGATATAAAGTCTTTTTTAAAGCCTATCAGAGCCGGCAGTTGGCAGTCATAAAAATAAAGATCATAATCCAGTATTGATACTGAACCTGAATGAGCTGATGGAGGCAACTCTTTAGCAAGGATTGACCTAAAGTCTTCTCTCGTATTCCCGCATTTATATAGTATTGGAAGCATGTCTGTTTGAGGATCAATAGAACGATTATTGTTTGCATCTCTATCTAAATGAATAGCAAGGCTTGGGATGATGCCAACAGGTCGCTTCATATCGATCAGCGATTCTTGTAACTTTCCCTTTTCTGTTTGGTAGCTTACTTTTCCTGCAATCGAAAGATCTCTATCAAACCAAGGGCCCAAAAGGGCTCCACCGTAGACCTCTACCCCGAGCTGATAGTAAGAATTTTTATATACTTCGGGCTGAGGTTTAATTTTTAAGCAGGGGCTGTCAGTATGCCCCCCCACCA